>Ga0302324_100001756_pt1 | contig 51784 bp, 55 predicted proteins | sample Palsa_T0_1_FD_201949 | JGI IMG/M metagenome (GOLD analysis project Ga0302324, IMG submission 201949) | Peat permafrost microbial communities from Stordalen Mire near Abisko, Sweden - Palsa_T0_1 | ecosystem: Environmental > Terrestrial > Soil > Palsa > Peat permafrost | place: Sweden: Abisko...
TTTCTCGCCCCGCGGCGATCCTGCAGTTGCAGCGCCTTGCCGAGCAGGTCGGCGCGCAGTTCTTTGCACCACCTGAGGGCAAAGCCCCGCCTGAGATTGCGCGCGCGGCGCTTGAGGCGGCGCGTCAGGGGGTGTTTGACGTCTTGATTGTCGACACGGCCGGAAGGCTGCACGTCGATGCGGTGCTCATGGCGGAGGTGCGGCAGATCGATGCGCTCATCGGCGCCAGCGAGCGGCTCTTCGTCATCGATGCCATGGCTGGGCAGGATGCGCTCAATGCCGCGCGTGCCTTCGCAGAGGCGCTCGATCTGACGGGCATCGTGCTCACCAAGGCCGATGGCGATGCGCGCGGCGGCGCGGCGCTGTCCGTGCGCGAGATTACTGGCAAACCCATTGTTTTCCTGGGCGTCGGCGAGAAGACCGAGGCGCTCGAGCCCTTTGAAGCGGAGCGCATGGCGTCGCGGATTTTGGGCATGGGCGATGTGGTGAGCCTCGTCGAGCAGGTGCAGCGCGAGGTCAACACCGAGGAGGCGGCGCGGCTTGCGCACAAGGTCGTGCGCGGCAAGGGCTTTGATCTTGCCGATTTGAAGGGCCAGCTCGAGCAGGTACAAAAGCTCGGCGGGCTGGGCTCACTGCTCGACAAGCTGCCCGCGGCGGCGGGGCGCCATGCGATGCCGGCCGATCACGGTGACCGCCAGGTGCGCCGGCAGATCGCGATCATCAACTCCATGACGCCGCGCGAGCGGCGCTATCCGAATGTCATCGACGGCTCGCGGCGGCGGCGCATTGCCGGGGGCGCGGGCGTGCAGGTGCAGGATGTCAACCGTCTGCTGAAGCAGTACCTGGATATGCAGCGCATGATGAAAAGCATGAAAGGCGGGAAACTGCGCAATCTCATGGGAGCTTTGAAGGGACGCTTCCCGTAGCGCGCCCGGGGTTGCGGTAGTGGGTCAGTTTGAATTTGGCGATTAGAGCGGCATGCGCGATACTCGGCAAGTATGCCTAACCGCTCAAGCAAGCGCCCACGCGACGTTAATGTGCTCGCCAAGCTCATCACGGACGTTGCTACTGGGCAGGTCGAGCTTCCCAAGACGGATGAAGGCAAAGACCCCGCCGCCGTGGCGCTTGGGCGCAAGGGCGGCCTTAAGGGCGGAAAGGCTAGAGCAGAATCGCTAAGCTCGACTCAACTTCGGCGGATAGCCTTAAAGGGTGCCAAGGCACGATGGAGCAAAAGGAAGACATCAAATTAATGGAGGAACAAAAAAACGTATATAAATTAATTACTTGCATGTAGTGATTCCGTCCACCATTGCAATTGACACAGGCTGTCTGTCGCGTCTTGTAGTGTGGAGCTTCCATATTCCTTCCATAAGCAGTAGACTCCGCTTCGGTTCCTCTTGGCGGAGAACTCCATGTCTGATCATGTCAAGCAGACTATCGCTGATTTGCAGAAGCGCATTGGCGCGGCTGAAAAAAAGGTTCAGGACGATAAGCGGCTTGTAAACCAGTTGTCGGAAATGGCTGGCCTCGGTCCCGTATACGGGGACGCCGATCTACAAGCCAGCTCCATCGGACTCTCGATTAGGTCCGACCAGTTTTACGGGCAACCTTTTGCTACCTCTGTGCGAGACATCATGATGATGCGCAAGGCCCTTAACCAGGGTGCGGCGAGCGTCAATGAGCTGTACGACGCTCTTATCGAAGGTGGCTTCGCATTCGATACTAAGAACGAAAACAATGCTAAGCGCGGAATGCGAATCTCGCTCGCAAAAAACAGCTCTTTATTCCACAAACTACCAACGGGAAAGTTTGGCTTGCTGGAGTGGTACCCCAATGCGAAGCCGCTGAAGGCAAGTAAAACAGCGGACGATGAAGCCGGGGCCGAAGATGCCAATGGCGACGACGAGAAAGGAGCAAGCGAGTGAGAAGCTGAGATATCCCTGACTGTTCGCCACCCGGTCAGGGACAAAAGAAGGCCCCGAAAACAGCAATCTCTTGGCGGAGTAGGACTGTTTCCGGGGCCGTGGTGGCCGTACTAATAGGCCCTTTGCGCCCCCGTAGCTCAGAAGATAGAGCAGCCGCCTACTAAGCGGTTGGTCGTCAGTGCAAATCTGGCCGGGGGCGCCTTTTTCAGCGTACGCATATTGCCATTGAACGGCAATGAAAAATAGCCTTTCCGCAACCTGTTGATACGAAAGGTCGAATTGATCACTTTTCCGACCTCTTCACTGCCGCTCAATAGCAATATGCATACTGACCCATATGCTTGACCGCTCAAGTATATCGGATTATGATTCGTCTCATGAACAAGCTCGACCTTAAAACCCGCGCCCGAATCCTTGGCTGTCTAGTCGAGGGTAATAGCATCCGCTCCACTTGCCGCATGACTGGCGCGGCGAAGAACACGGTAGTCAAGTTGCTGATGGACGTTGGTGCAGGCTGTGACCTTTACCAGTATCAGGCCGTCCGCAATCTGCGCTCTAAACGCCTACAGTGCGACGAGATTTGGTCGTTCGTGTATGCCAAGGCTGCGAATGCCGCGCCAGAAATGAAGTCTGAGGGCACGGCCGGGGACGTCTGGACGTGGACCGCTCTGGACGCTGATTCAAAGCTAATCGTGTCATGGGCAGTCGGTCATCGCGACATGCCCACCGCTACAAGCTTCATGAAAGATGTTGCAAGCCGCCTTTCCAATCGAGTGCAGCTCACAACTGACGGACTTCACACCTACCTAAATGCCGTAGAAGCTGCCTTTGAGGGTACTCCGGTAGACTATGCCATCCTCCACAAGCTCTACGGCACCGACAAATCCAACAGCCCAGAGCGTCGGTACAGTCCCGCGAAATGCTTGGGCACGGTAAAGGGAACGGCTCTAGGCGATCCAGACCCGAAACACGTGTCAACGAGCTACGTGGAGCGCCAGAATCTCACGATGCGAATGAGCATCCGGCGGTTCACGCGCCTGACTAATGCCTTCTCCAAGAAAGTGGAGAACCATGCTCACGCAGTGGCACTCCACTTTATGCACTACAATTTTGCGAGAATTCATCAATCTCTTCGGGTTACGCCAGCTATGGAAGCGGGGATCTCGGACCATGTCTGGTCCCTTGAAGAAATCGCCGCCCTCGCCGATCTAAAAATCGGAGCGGGAAACTGACCCACTACCGGGGTTGCGTGCTTTTGCGCATGCGGCCGCTTTTGCGTAGAATCCGCGCTCTTTTTTGGCGGCCGATTTCATCATGGTAACGATTCGACTGACGCGGCGCGGGGCGAGAAATCAGCCCTTCTACCACTTGGTGGTGACCGACAGCCGCAAGCGCCAGGGCGGCTTGAGCCTGGAGCACGTCGGCTTCTTTAATCCCATCGCGCGGCGTAATGAGCCCAAGCTTAAGCTTGACCTGCCGCGCATCGATTACTGGCTGAGCCAGGGGGCGCAGCAGTCCGATCGTGTGCGCTCGCTCGTGACGTCCTATCGCAAGCAGGCCGGCGCCGCCACCACCTAAAAGCGTCGGCAAGAGGCGGCGGCTTCGTGGACTGGGTTGAGCTCGGACGGATTCGCAGGCCTCATGGCGTCAAGGGCTGGTTGCACGTGGAGTCCTTTACCGAGCCTTTAGAAGCACTCCTCAATTATCGAAACTGGACGCTCTGCCGCGGCGCTAAGCGCACGCAGCAGGTCCTCGAGGAGGGCCGCATCCAGGGGCAGGCACTCGTGGTGCGCCTGCGCGGCATCGAGGATCGGCGGGTCGCGCAGGGGTTGGTCGGAATGATGATCGAGGTGGCGCGCAGCGAACTGCCGCCGCCGGCAGCGCGGGAATATTATCGCGCGGATCTCCTCGGCCTTGCGGTGCGCAACCGCGACGGGGCGGACCTGGGTGTGCTTGCGCACTTTGTGGACAGTGCTGCCGGGGCGGTGATGGTGATTCGCGATGCGGCACAAACCGAACGTTGGGTGCCGGCATCGCCTGAATATTTGTGGGCGGTGGATTTGGCGGCGGGCCGGATTGTCGTCGACTGGCCGGTGGACTCCGCTTAAAGGTATTTGCGGTGCATATCGAAGTCGTTACGCTGTTTCCGGAGATGATCCGCGGAGCGCTCGACTTCGGCATTGTCGGTCGAGCGCTCGAGCGCGGACTCCTCAGCGTCGGTACCGAGGATCCGCGGGCGCATACCGCCAACGCGCATCGCACCGTGGATGATCGGCCCTACGGCGGCGGTCCGGGCATGGTGCTCAAGGCTGAACCCATGCTCGCTGCGATTCGCGCCGCGCACGCGCGGTTGCCGCCGGGAAGCCTGCGCATTTGCTTGTCGGCGCAGGGCGAGCTCTTTGATGCCGCAATGGCGCGCGAGCTTGCGGGCTCGCCCGGGTTTTTGCTGATAGCCGGTCGGTACGAGGGCATCGATGAGCGCGTAATGGCGCTCGGGGTTGACCGGGATGTGTCGATCGGCGACTACGTGGTATCGGGGGGGGAGCTGCCGGCGCTGGTGGTGGTAGATGCCGTTGCGCGACAGCTGCCGGGTGTGATGGGAGATGAGCGCTCGGGCGCGGAGGATTCCTTCGCGGCCGGATTGCTCGATTGGCCGCACTACACGCGGCCGGAAGTATTCGAGGGCTTGAGCGTGCCGCAAGTGCTATTGTCCGGGGATCATGCGGACATTCGGCGTTGGCGCTTGCGCCAGGCCGTCGGGCGCACGTGTGTGCGCCGGCCGGATCTGATTGCCAAAGAGGAGCTCACGGCTGAGGCCGCGGAAATCCTCAATGAATTTCTCGCCGCGCGCAAGGGCGGTGAGCCTGTAGAGGGTAGGTGAGCGTTATGAACAAGATCATTCAGGACATGGAGCGTCGGCGTGCGACGCGCAAGCTCCCGGAGTTCAAGCCCGGTGACACCGTGGTGGTGCAGGTGAAGGTGGTCGAGGGTGACCGCGAGCGCGTGCAGGCCTACGAGGGTGTCGTCATCGCCAAGAGCAATCGCGGACTCAATTCTTCCTTCACCGTGCGCAAGATCTCGCACGGCGAGGGCGTCGAGCGCGTCTTCCAGGCGCACAGCCCGGCGATCAGCGATGTCGTGGTCAAGCGCCGCGGCAGCGTACGGCGCGCCAAGCTCTATTACCTGCGCGACCTGTCTGGCAAGGCCGCACGCATCGAAGAGAAGATCTGAGCCGTAAGGCATGAGCGCACTTCGCAGCTTCGGTCACGGCGTATGGCACTTCCTCGACGGACTGCGTCGGGTGCTGCATCTGATTCTGCTGCTCTTCTTCTTTGCCGTTGTGCTGGTGGCGCTGCGCGGCTCGATTCCAACGGTTCCCGAGCGCGCTGCGCTCGTCATCGCACCCGAGGGGCGCATCGTCGAGCAGCTCTCCGGTGACCCACTTCAAAGAGCGATCGAGGATGCGCGCGGCAAGGATCGCACCGAGACCCTCCTGTGGGATCTGACCGACAGCATCCGCGCTGCCGCCAAGGACAAGCGCATTCCCGTCCTGGTGCTCGATCTTGACCACTTTGAGGGAGCCGGCCAGCCGACTCTTGAAGAGCTGACCCACGCGATCCGCGAGTTTCGCGCGAGCGGCAAGAAGGTGATCGCGTTTGCGACCAGCTACCTGCAGGATGGCTATTACATCGCCGCGCAGGCCGATGAGATCTACCTCGATCCACTGGGCTTCGTGCTCATCGACGGCTACGACGGCTACCACATGTACTACAAGGACGCGCTCGACAAGCTCGGCGTCGACATCAACGTGTTTCGCGTGGGTACCTTCAAGAGCGCGGTCGAGGTCTACACGCGCAACGACATGTCGCCGGACGCCCGTGAGAACGCGCTCGGCTACCTCACGGCGCTGTGGAACAATTACCAGATCGCGACGACCCAGGCGCGCAGGCTGCCGGCGGATGCGCTTGCAACGTACGTGGCCGACCTGCCGAAAACGATCCCCGCGGCAAGTGGCGATGCGCCCTCCGTGGCGCTGAAAGCCAAGCTCGTCACGGGCGTCAAGACGCGCCTCGAGGTCGAACACGAGCTCATCGGCATGGTGGGGGAAGATGAGACCGACGGCTCTTTCCGCCAGATCGCCGATGAGGACTACGCGCGCATCGTTCATGCGCAGAGAAAGCTCGGCGCCGGCCGCGGCCACCGCATCGGTGTCATCGTGGCCGAGGGCGAGATCTTGGACGGCGATCAGCCTCCGGGAACCGTCGGCGGCGAATCCACCGCGCGCCTGATCCGCAACGCACGCATGGACGATAATGTGCGCGCGGTGGTGCTGCGCGTGGATAGCCCGGGCGGCAGCGTCAACGCCTCGGAGCAGATCTATCAGGAACTAAAGGCGCTGAAGGCGGCGGGCAAGCCGCTGATCGTGTCGATGTCCACTTACGCCGCCTCCGGCGGCTACTACATAGCGGCGCCCGCGGATGAAATCTGGGCGAGCCCGGCGACGATCACCGGCTCCATCGGCATCTTTGCGATCATTCCGACGGTGCCGCGAACCTTGGCCAAGATCGGCGTGAATGTGGATGGCGTCGGTACAACCCCGCTGTCGGGCCAGCTGCGCCTCGACCGCCCGCTCGGTGCACCGGCACGAGCGCTGCTGCAGTCGACGGTGGAGCGCGGTTACGAAGAATTCGTCATGCGCGTTGCAAACGGCCGCGGCAAAACGCGCGACCAGGTCGATGAAATCGGACAAGGGCGTGTCTGGGCGGGCGTCGACGGCAAGCGCCTGGGACTTGTCGACAATCTGGGCTCGTTTGAAGATGCGGTGCGCGCGGCTGCGCGGCGCGCGAAGCTCACCGCCTACGACGTGCACTTCATCGAGCCGGAGCTGACCTGGCCGGAGCAGCTCGCAATGCAGTTCAAATCGAGCATTGCGCGTTTGCTGTTGCGCGCAAGTGCCGATAACGGCGCACTCGCGCGCGTCGTCCATCAACTCGATCCGCTGGCACGGGAAGTGGAGCTACTCAGCCACTTCACCGCTCGTGACCGGCTCTACGCCTACTGCTTCTGCGGCGTGCCCTAAGGCACACGCGCACTGGAGCGACCACGCGGCTGTACGCGCATCATCAGCGCTGCATGTTGAGCATCTCGCTCATCGGCATCATGTTGTGATTGAGGTTCGCCATGATCCACAGCGAACCGAAAACCACCAGGCAGCAAATAAGCACTCCAAATGCCAGCGCCAACACGTTGTTGGTGTTATCTGGAGCGGTGGTGATGTGGAGGAAAAATGCCAGATGAATTCCCATCTGCGCGATCGCGAGCACCAGCACGGCAACGGGCACGCCGGGCGCGTAGATGAGATGTGTCGATACCGTCCAGAACGAGGCGGCGGTTAGCGCGATCGCGAGCACCAGGCCCAGAAGATACCCGCGAACGGCTTTGCCAAGATCGCCCGCGGCCTCCGGCTCATCTCCCGGCGCTATCTCGTGCCCGTGCGCTGATGGGTTGCTCGACTCGTTCGCGTTACTCAACTGCTCACTCCCACAAGATAGACAAGGCTGAAGATGGCCACCCAGATGATGTCGAGCGCGTGCCAGAAGAGGCTGAAACACAAAAATCGGTAGCGGATGGTCTGGCGAAAGCCCTTCGCCCAGAACTGCGCCATCATGGTTCCGAGCCACAGCAGTCCCGCCGTCACGTGCAGTCCGTGGCACCCCACGAGTGTAAAGAAGGATGAGAGAAACGCGCTGCGGGTGGGCCCCGCGCCGCGCGCCACGAGGCGCGCGAATTCGTGGATCTCAAGCAGAATAAAGGTGAGCCCCAGGAGCCCGGTGCAGAGAAGGGCAATCTGCGTCCATTTCTGGCTGCGCTGCTGCACCGCGAGGCTCGCCATCCCGCACACAAAGCTCGAGGCAAGCAGGCACCCGGTCTCGACGGCGACGGTGCGAAGATCGAAGAGTTCTCTGCCGGAGGGCCCGCCGGATGTGGCATTGGAGAGCACGGCAAAGGCGGCAAACAGCGACGCAAACATAATGACGTCGGAGAGCAGGAAGATCCAAAAGCCGTAGCCGACGATAATCCTGCGATCGGCAGGGCCGCCTTCGCCGTGCCCTTTTGCAGCGGACACGGGCTCCTCGTTCGCGTGCATCGCCGCGCTCATGCGTGGCCGCCTTGCAGAGCGTGCGCGCGCGCGGCGCGATTCGCCCGATCGATGCGCGCCACCGCGGCGGCGGGAATCCGCGTCTCCGAGACATCGCGCCAGGCAAACACCACGAAGGTGGCATACGCGCCGACAAGACCGAGCGCGACCAGCCACCAGATATGCCAGATCATGGCGAAGCCCGTCGCGGTGGCGAAAAATGCGGTGATGAAGCCGGTGGCGCTGTGACGCGGCACTTCGATGGACTCGTATTCGGGTTCATCCGCGAGGCGCCGAGCTTCGCGCGCTTTCACTTTCACACCCCAATAGGAATCCACCTGCGTCACCTGCGGCAGCACGGCGAAGTTAAAGGACGGCGGCGGTGAGGCGGTGGACCATTCAAGCGTGCGTCCATCCCAGGGATCGCCGGCCGTGTCGCGGCGTTGCTCGCGGGTGCGAATCGAGACGAGCAGCTGCGTGATCTGTAGCGCGATGCCGCACAGGATCAGGAGCGCGCCGAGCCCTGCGATAAGTACCCAGGGACGCCATTCAGGCTGATCGAAGTGCTGCATCCGCCGCGTCATGCCGAGAATACCCAACACGTATAGCGGCATGAACGCGACATAGAAGCCGACGAACCAAAACCAGAATGCCGCCTTGCCCAGGCGCTCATCGAGAGTGAAGCCGAAGGCCTTTGGGAACCAGTAGGCAGAGCCGGCGAACGCTCCGAACAGCACGCCACCGATCACGACATTGTGAAAATGCGCAACCAGAAAGAGGCTGTTGTGCAGTACGAAGTCCGCAGGAGGCACCGCAAGCAGCACGCCCGTCATGCCGCCAATGACGAACGTCACAATGAAGCCGATCACCCAGAGCATGGTCGAGGTGAGGCGGATTCTTCCGCGATACATCGTAAAGAGCCAGTTGAAGATCTTCACGCCGGTCGGCACGGCGATGATCATCGACATGATGCCGAAGAAGCCGTTGACGTCCGCGCCGGCACCCATGGTGAAGAAGTGGTGCAGCCACACCGTGAACGACAGGAGGCAGATCGCCATGGTCGCGATCACCATCGAGCGGTAGCCGAAGAGCGGCTTGCCTGAGAACGTGGAGGTGACTTCGGAAAAAACGCCGAATGCCGGCAGGATCAGGATGTAAACCTCCGGATGACCCCAGGCCCAGATGAGATTCACGAACATCATGGGACTGCCGCCCGCCTCGTTGGTGAAGAAGTGAAAGCCGAAGTAGCGGTCGAGGAGCAGCATGGCGAGAGTTGCGGTGAGGATCGGAAATGCAGCGACGATCAGCAGGTTCGCCGCGAGCGAGGTCCAGCAGAAAATCGGCATGCGCGTGTAGCGCATGCCCGGCGCACGCATCTTGAGTATGGTGGTCACGAAGTTGATGCCGGTCATGAGTGTGCCAACGCCGGAGATCTGCAGCGCGACGAGGTAGTAATCAACGCCCACGCCTGGTGAGTAGGCAAGCTCGGACAGTGGCGGGTAGGGCAGCCAGCCCGTGCGTGCAAACTCACCAATGATGAGCGATATGCACACGAGTAGCGCGCCCGCCGCGGTCAGCCAAAAACTCACCGAGTTCATCGTCGGGAAGGCGACGTCGCGGATTCCCAGCTGCAGCGGCACGGCGAAATTCATGAGCCCAATGACGAAGGGCATCGCCACGAAGAAGATCATGATCGTGCCGTGCGCGGAGAAGATCTGGTCGTAGTGCTCGGGCGGCAAGTAGCCGGCGGCGTGAAAGGCCAGCGCCTGCTGCGAGCGCATCATGAGGGCATCGATGAAGCCGCGCAGCAGCATGACGAGCGCCAGCAGGCAATACATGACGCCGATGCGTTTGTGGTCGACGCTTGTGATCCACTCGCGCCACAGGTATGGCACGTAGCCTTTGACCGCGACCCACACCAGCACCGCGCACATTGCAAGGGCGACGAGCGCCGAGGCCGCAAGTGGAATCGGCTGATCGAACGGGATTGCCTGCCAGGTAAGCTTGCCGAGCATGTCATTGCCGCCCGTGCGGCGAGACTTGCGCCGAGGGGTCGCTGCTCCGCGGTCCCTCGCCCGGCGGCAGCTTGCGCGAGGCGATGTCGTCGAACAGGCCGGCGCGCACCTCACGATACGCGTAGACGCGCTCATCCTGGCTCTGCCGGCGCAACTGTCCATAGGCGGCGTCATCAAGCTGCGCGCCGGCCTTGCGGCTGTGCGCGAGCCAATCATTAAATTCCCGGGGCGTGCCGGCGCGCACCGCAAAGTGCATGCCTGAGAAGCCATCGCCACTGAATTGCGCGGACAGCCCCGGATAAACGCCGACTTGGTCGGCTTGCAAATTGAGCTGCGTCACCATGCCGTTCATGCAGTAGATCTCGCTGCCCAGACGCGGCACGAAGAAGACGTTCATCACGGTGGCCGAAGTGATCCTGAAGTGCAGCGGTACGCCAACCGGCACCACGAGTTCGTTGATGCTCGCCACGTTCTGCTCGGGATAGATGAAAAGCCAGCGCCAGTCGAGCGAGACCACTTGTATTTCCAGCGGGCGATTCGGCGAATCGAGCGGCTGTGCGGGATCGAGCCGATGCGAGCTCAGCCACGCGATGCCGCCGAGGAACAGCACCACAAGAGCAGGAATTGACCAGATAATCAGTTCCAGTCGGCCCGAGTAGGCCCAGTCGGGCATGTAACGCGCGCGTGAATTCGACGCGCGATACCAGTAGGCAAATGCCAGCGTCGCCACAATCGTCGGAATGACGATCGCGAGCATGATCGCGAGAGAGTCGAGCAGGATCGTGCGCTCGGCGATCCCCACCGGCCCCACCGGATTAAGAATCGATGCAGCGCACACGCTCGCTCCGAGCGCAAACATCGCGCACGCTGCAAACCCCTGGCGACGGCGATTCACGTCGGCGCACCTATGTGAGCGGAACGGCGTTGTGCAGCGCAGCTTACGCGCATCTCAATTCCTTGCCGGCGCATGCTTGGGTGGGCTGTGCCAATAGGGTACATCTTTCGCACGTGCGGAGCGCTGCGGCGATCTTGGGCGAAACCGTCAAGAGCCGCAGATCGAGTCACCAGTCAAGGCGGCAATTTATGCCAGGCGCTCAAGCTGGCGTCCATCATGGTGAACATCAGATCGTGCGGCTTCCGATGTCGCCCCGGCTGCGCGCCTCCCGGCATTACCAAACAGGCCGTACCAGAGGGCGCCGAGAATCAAAGCAGCAAGCGCCGCCGCCAGTACCGCCAACCCGCTGAGGTGCATGGCAGGTGTCGTGTCCGTGAGTGTTCCTCGCTATTGTTGTTTGGCGCGCTCACAGGAGCGTCTTTGCCGACGATAGCAGCGCCAGTGCAAGCCCACGGCCGACGCTCCGCGGGGGCGCGAGCTACAGTGTATGCCGGTACACGAGGAAGCCTGACTTGTCGGCGACCTTATCGTACAGACGCATCGCCACGGTGTTCGTTTCGTGCGTCTGCCAGTAGACGCGGGCGGCCCCGGCTTGTTTGGCGCGCTCGTACACAACTTCAATGAGGGCGCGTCCGACGCCTTTGCCGCGTGCGCTCTCAAGCGTGTACAGATCCTGCAGATAACAAATCGGCAGCGTGTAGATCGTGCTGCGGTGATAGAGGAAGTGCGCGATTCCCAACATCGTACCCGAGCTCTCCGCAATCAGTGCGTGCATGGGCTCTGCGGCATCAAAGAAGCGCTCCCACGTCGTGCGCGTGATGTCCTCCGACAGCGCAGATTTGCCGGCGCGTCCATAGAACGCGTTGTAGCCATCCCAAAGCGCGCGCCACGCCGTGAAGTCGCCGCGGCGCGCGTCACGTATTTGCAGGTCTGCGGGCACTTGGGCTCGTGCGAGCGGCGCGCTCAGGCGGCCCAGTCGAGGATCACCTTGCCGGATTGGCCGGAGCCCATCGTCTCAAAGCCTTTCATGAAATCCGCTATCGCGAAGTGATGCGTGATGATGGGAGCGAGCGAGAGTCCACTTTGCAGCAGGCTCTGCATCTTGTACCACGTCTCGAACATCTCGCGTCCGTAGATGCCCTTGAGCGTCAGGCCTTTGAAGATCACCTGATTCCAGTCGATGGCGGTATCTTCCGGCGGGATTCCGAGGATGGCGACGCTGCCCCCATGATGCATCGTGCGCAGCAGCTCGCGCAGCGCCGCGGCGTTGCCCGACATCTCGAGACCCACGTCGAAACCCTCCTGCATATCGAGGTCCTTCATTGCCTGATCCAGCGACTCGCGCGCGACGTTGATGGCACGCGAGGCGCCCATCTTGCGCGCCAGTCCCAAGCGGTAGTCGTTCACGTCCGTGATGACGATGTGGCGTGCACCCACGAAGCGGGCAATCGCGACCGCCATGATGCCGATCGGGCCTGCGCCGGTGATCAGAACGTCCTCGCCGACCATGTTGAATGCGAGCGCCGTATGCGTGGCATTGCCAAAGGGATCGAGAATCGCGGCGACGTCGTCGGAGATTGCGGGCGAGAGTTTGAAGGCGTTGCCGGCCGGTATTGCCAAGTACTCGGCAAAAGCACCCGGTCGGTTCACGCCGACGCCGACCGTATTGCGGCACAGGTGGCGGCGCCCCGCGCGGCAGTTGCGGCAGTAACCGCAGGTGATATGTCCTTCGCCCGATACGCGATCACCCGCCTTGAAGCCGGCGACCTCCGAGCCCACCTCGACGATGTGTCCGTAGTACTCGTGCCCGACGGCCATGGGAACCGGGATCGTCTTCTGCGCCCACGCATCCCATTTGAAAATGTGCATATCGGTGCCGCAGATCGCCGTCTTCGCGATCTTGATCAGCACATCGTTCGGACCGGCCTTGGGCTCGGGCACCTCATCAAGCCAGATCCCGGGTGCCCGTTCCTTCTTGACTAGCGCTTTCATCCGCGTCTGCGCTCCTGCTCCAAGATGCCTAATTCCTGACCGACACTTGCGAAGGCCGCCAGCGCCGTGTCGAGCTGGCTCTGCGTGAGCGCGGCGGACATCTGCGTGCGAATGCGCGCTTCTCCCTTCGGCACAACCGGAAAAGAGAAGCCGATGACGTAGACGCCTCTTTCGAGGAGTCGATCGGCCATACGGCCGGCAAGCGTAGCATCCCCCAGCATGACCGGAATGATCGGGTGCTCGCCCGGTTTCAAGGTGAAGCCTGCGCGCTCAAGGCCGGCGCGGAAGTACCGGGCGTTCTCAAAGAGACGGGTGCGCAGCTCCGGATTGTCATCCAGAATGTCGAGCACGCGCAGACTCACCGCGGCGACAAGTGGCGGAATACTGTTGGAGAAGAGGTAGGGCCGTGAGCGCTGGCGCAACCACTCGACAATCTCCTTGCGGCCCGCGACGTAGCCGCCGCAGCCACCACCCAGAGCCTTGCCGAAGGTGCCGGTGTAGATGTCGACCCGGTCGGCGACGCCGCAGTGCTCCGGCGTGCCGCGTCCCGTCGGGCCCATGAAACCAGTGGCATGTGAATCGTCGACCATGACGAGCGCGTCGTAGCGCTGCGCCAGTGCACAGATCTGCGGCAGCTTGGCGATGAAACCGTCCATCGAGAACACGCCGTCAGTTGCGATGAGTCGCGTGCGCGCATCGCCTGATTCCTGCAGGCGCTTCTCAAGCTCGCCCATGTCGCTGTTAGCGTAGCGATAGCGCTGGGCTTTGCACAAACGGATCCCATCGATGATGCTGGCATGATTGAGCGCATCGGAGATGATGGCGTCGCGTTCATCCAGCAGCGTCTCAAAGAGCCCGCCATTCGCATCGAAGCACGATGAGTAGAGAATAGAGTCTTCGGTTCCCAAAAACCGGCTGAGACGCGCTTCGAGCTCCTTGTGCACGCTTTGCGTGCCGCAGATAAAGCGCACGGAGGCCATTCCATAGCCCTTAGAATCGATGGCGCGGTGTGCGGCTTCGCGCACTGCCGGATGGTTGGCAAGTCCCAGGTAGTTGTTGGCGCAGAGGTTGATGACGTCGCGCTGCCCGGCGTGCACCACGCCGCCCTGAGGGCCGGCGAGTACGCGCTCGGGCTTATACAGCCCGGCGGCCTTCAGTTCGGCAAGATCGGCGCGCAGACGATCCAGGATCGAGGTGCTCATCGCATGAATTATACTCGCACCATGCATTCTGCATCTTTCCCTGCCGCGCGCTTCGTCGTGCCGGACAACGTTGCGCTCGCATCCGCGGTCGGCACTGTGATCAATTCGGCATTTTTGGCGCCGGAGGAGCCGATCGTGCGAGGGCTTGCCGAGCGGGCGCGCCTGCCGGCCGCGGAAGCAGAAGCGGTACAGGCGCGCGGCCTGGCGCTCGTGCAGGCGGTGCGCGCCGTGCGCACCGCCGGCTCCGGACTAGATGCGTTCTTGCGCGAGTACCACCTCGCATCGCCCGAAGGCGTCATATTGATGTGCCTTGCGGAGGCGCTGCTGCGCATTCCCGATGCGCACACGGCTGATCGGCTGATCGCCGACAAGATCGCCGCAGGCGCCTGGGAAGAGCATCTCGGCGATAGTGACTCGCTGTTCGTCAATGCCTCAACTTGGGGACTGATGCTGACGGGCAGCATCGTGGATGTAGAGCGCTCGGAGGTGAGTTCGGTGCGTGGCTGGTTCGCGCGCCTGGCGAGCCGCATCAGCGAGCCTGTGGCGCGAGCAGCGCTGCGCCAGGCGATGCGTATCATGGGCTACCAGTTTGTCATGGGGCGCACCATCGAAGAGGCGCTCGAGCGCACGACTGGGTCGGCCGAGCGCGTCTACCGCTACTCTTTTGACATGCTGGGCGAAGCGGCGCTCACACGGGCCGATGCGGCGCGCTACTTTGAGAAATACCGCGTGGCAATTGTCGCTGTCGGTCGCTCCATTCGCGCCGGAATCGCGATGCGCGCGCGCCCGAGTATTTCGGTGAAACTCTCGGCGCTGCATCCGCGCTACGAGTTCGCGCAGCGCGCGCGCGTGATGACGGAGCTTGCCCCGCAGCTGCTCAGTCTTGTGAAGCTTGCGCGCGAGGCCGGTATCGGCCTGACCGTGGATGCGGAGGAGGCCGAGCGGTTGGAGCTCTCGCTGCTCCTCGTCGATGCCGTTTTGTCGAGCGATGAGATGGCAGACTACGAGGGCTTCGGGCTCGCAGTGCAGGCTTATCAGAAGCGCACGGTCGCGCTGCTTGAGTGGTTGATTGCCCGCGCCCGGGGCTGCAAGCGCACGCTCAACGTGCGCCTCGTCAAAGGCGCCTATTGGGACAGCGAGATCAAGCGTGCGCAGGAGCGCGGCTTGGCGGGCTATCCAGTGTTTACACGCAAGGTCAACACCGATGTGTCCTACCTTGCGTGCGCGCGGCTGCTCGCCTCAGCGACCGACGTCATCTATCCGCAGTTCGCAACCCACAACGCACACACTGTTGCGTATGTCGCGGAGGTCTTTCGCGATCAACCTGGCGCGTTTGAGTATCAGCGGCTGCACGGCATGGGCGAGGAGCTCTACTCGCAAGTGCTCGCGACCGGCGGCTATGCCTGTCGTGTGTACGCGCCAGTGGGGGCGCACGAAGATCTGCTGCCCTACCTCGTGCGGCGGCTGCTGGAGAACGGCGCCAACACCTCATTCGTCAATCGGGTGGTCGATGCGCGGCAGCCGGCGGCGGGGGTGATCGCAGATCCGGTCGCCGCGGTTGATAAGCTCAATGAGGCCGCGCATCCGCGCATCGTTCTGCCGCGTCACCTCTATGGCAAAGAGCGGTTGAACTCGCTCGGCGTCAATTTCGCGGACCCGGCAGAGCTTGAACGGCTGCAGGAGGGCTGCGAAGCCGCGGCGGCTGCGCCCTGGGAGGCCAGTGCGCTCATCAATGGCAAGGCGGGCAGCGGTGAGCGGTTGCGGCTTGTGAATCCGGCGGATGAAGCGCAGCTCATCGGCACTGTCGTGCAGGCCTCCGCCACCGATGTCGAGCGTGCGCTCGCCGGGTCGTGCGCCGCGGCGCCGGCGTGGGAAGCACGTGGTGCGGAGGAGCGCGCCGTGATTCTGGAGCGCGCCGCAGAGATTTTTGAAACGCGCCGCTACGAACTCATCGCGCGCTGCGTGCGCGAAGCGGGCAAGACGCTCCCGGATGCGGTCGCCGAGGTGCGCGAGGCGGTGGATTTCTTGCGCTATTACGCCCTGCAGGCGCGTCTGCTGTTTGGGAGCGAGACTATGCTGCAGGGTCCGACCGGCGAACGCAATGCGCTGCGAATGCGCGGCCGTGGCGTGTTCGTCTGCATCAGTCCGTGGAACTTTCCGCTCGCCATCTTCACCGGCCAGGTGAGCGCGGCGCTTGCGGCAGGCAATGCCGTGATCGCCAAGCCCGCCGAGCAAACTCCACTCACCGCGGCGCTCGCCGTGCAGTTTCTCCATGAAGCGGGCGTGCCGCCCGCGGCACTGCAGTTTCTGCCCGGGGAGGGCGCCTCCGTGGGCGCGGCGCTAACGCGCGATGCGCGCGTGGCCGGAGTGGCTTTTACCGGCTCTACGGAAACCGCGCGCCTCATCGAGCGCGCTCTCGCCGCGCGTTCTGGAGCGATTGCGACCTTCATCGCCGAAACCGGCGGCATCAATGCGATGCTGGTCGACAGCTCCGCGCTGCCCGAGCAGGTCGTACTCGATGCGGTGGCATCCGGCTTCAACAGCGCCGGCCAGCGCTGCTCGGCGCTGCGCCTCCTCGTTCTGCAGGAGGACGTTGCGCCGCGTATTATGGAGCTTCTAGCGGGCTACATGGATGAGCTCAGGATCGGGGATCCGGCATTGCTTGCTACCGACGTCGGCCCGGTGATCGATCGCGAGGCGCTGTCGATGCTCGAGGCACACGCGGCGCGCGTGACTCGCGGCGGCGCATGGCACCATCGCGCGCCGCTCGGCGCCAGTGTCAGCAAACGCGGCAGGTTCTTCGCTCCGCTCGCGGTTGCATTGCCCGGCCTTGCAGCGCTGGAACGCGAGGTATTTGGGCCCATAGTGCACGTGGTTCCGTACCGGGCAGAAGAGCTCGATCGGGTTATCGAGGAATTGAACAACCTGGGCTACGGCCTCACCCTTGGCATCCATACCCGCATTGACGCGGTCGCCGAGCATATTGCGGCGCGCGCGCGCATCGGGAATATCTACGTGAACCGGAATATGATCGGCGCCGTCGTGGGTGTGCAGCCCTTTGGCGGCTGCGGCCTCTCCGGTACGGGTCCGAAAGCTGGCGGGCCGTACTACTTGGCGCGCTTTGGTACGGAGCAAACGATTAGCACCAACACTGCGGCCGTGGGCGGAAACGCCAGTTTGCTGTCACTGGCGGAGGTCTGATTGGGAACCGAGATGACACTGAGCGTGTTTGACATCTTCAAGATTGGCATCGGCCCGTCGAGCTCGCACACGATGGGTCCTATGCGCGCAGCGCACGAGTTCGCTGCTGGGCTTGAGCGCGACGGCTTACTGGAGGCAACGGGCGAAATCGCCGTGCGCCTCTACGGCTCGCTCGCCCTTACCGGTGTCGGTCACGGTACGGATCGCGCCATTCTGATGGGACTTGAGGGCGCCGACGCCGAGACGGTCGATCCGGATGCGATCGAGCCTGCGGTCGCACGGATCCGCTCGAGCGGTCGGATCCGCCTTCTCGGTCGCCACGAAATCCCCTTCGATGAGCCGATGAGTTTTCTCTATATGCGCCATGAGCGCCTCGCGCGCCATTCAAACGGAATGCGTTTTACCGCGCTCGATGCGCAGGGTAAACCGCTGTGTGAAGAGGAATATTTTTCCATCGGCGGCGGCTTCATTCTGCGCGGCGATGAACCGGCCGCCGCGCCGGCCGGCCGCGTACCTGCGCCGTACTCATTTGACTCTGGCGAGGAGTTGCTGCGAGGCGCGCGCGAGGCGGGGCTTGAACTCTATGAGCTGGTGTTGGCGAACGAGCGCACGTGGAGAGCCGAAGCGGAGGTGCGTGCCGGGCTGCTGCGGCTCTGGCAGGTCATGCAAGCGTGCGTGGAGCGCGGATTTCGGCAGACCGGATTGCTGCCCGGCGTACTCAAAGTGCGGCGCCGCGCGCCCAAGCTCTACCGCATGCTCATTGAGAGCAAGAGCGCCGCAAGCCCGCTGGACGTCATGGATTGGGTAAATGCGTGGGCGCTTGCGGTCAACGAGGAGAACGCGGCCGGCGGCCGCGTCGTCACCGCACCTACGAACGGTGCGGCGGGCATTGTGCCCGCGGTGCTGCATTTTTATCGACGCTTCGAACCTGGCGCCAACGACGAAGGCGTGATCCGCTTTCTGCTCGCGGCGGGCGCTATCGGCATGCTCTATAAGAAGAACGCGTCAATCTCGGGGGCGGAGATGGGATGCCAGGGTGAGGTCGGTGTCGCCTGCTCGATGGCGGCGGCGGGGCTCGTGGCGGCGCTGCACGGCAGCTCGGAGCAGATTGAGAATGCCGCTGAGATTGGCATGGAGCACAACCTCGGTCTCACCTGTGATCCGGTCGCCGGCCTTGTGCAGATTCCCTGCATCGAACGCAACGCCATGGGCGCTGTCAAGGCCATCAATGCTGCACGACTCGCCACGCGCGGCGATGGCACGCACAAGGTCTCCCTGGATCAGGTGATCGCCACGATGCGGCAGACCGGCGCCGACATGTCGACCATTTACAAGGAGACATCCGAGGGCGGACTCGCGGTCAATGTGCCGGAGTGCTAGCTCGCGCGGGCGCGTTGCGCACGCGTTGACAGCCAGAACATGACAACGCTCACCGCTGCGAGGCTCGCCAGGCCGATGATTTCCTCGCGCGCGGCAAGCGCAATGGCGATCATCATGGTGCCGATACCGACGATCGCCGCGACCCCGAGCCCGGGGAAGTTGAGCGGCGTACCGGCGAGTGCGACGTTCCTGCGCGCGAGCGTCCACGCGGCTGCACAGCCGAGAATGTAGACGCCCGTCGAACTCAGAGTTGCAAGCACGGCAAGCTCAGCAAACGTTCCGCTGAATGCAAGGCCAATTGCCATCGCAGCGTAGGCGATAATCGCGACGTGTGGGACGTGGGTGCGCGGACTGCACGCGCCCCAATGCGCGCGGTAAGCGGCCGTCGCGCGCCAGCGCGAAGAGAATGCGCGGCGTCCCGAGCAGGTCGCTGCCGAGCCAAGCGAGCATCGAGAGCGCCGCGGCAAACAACATGAATCCACGCAGCATCGGGCTCACGCGCGCCATGGCATCCGCAAGTGGCGCTGGTGATTGCGGGAGCGCTGAACCCAGCAGTCCCTGCGCGACCACCTGCACGGCGACATAAAGCAGCGTCACCCCGCAAAGCGCCAGCGCCAGGGCGCGGGGAATGGCGCGCGCGGGATGCGCAACCTCACCGCTCGCACCGAGCGAAACTTCCATGCCCGTGAATGCGAAGAGCGCCAAGAGTAGCCCGCGGCCCATGTTGGCGGACCCGAGCGGAGCGCTCGCTTGATAATTGGCACTCTGCAGCGCGCCGGCGCCGACGATGATGAATATGGCGAGCGGCAGAAGCTTTACGGCGGTCGCGGCGTTGATGAGGCGCGTACCACGCGCAACCCCGCCGATGTTGACCCACGCAATGCCGCCGACGGCACCTACTATGGTTGCCGTGCGCACCAGGGTGTGCCACGGCGGCGCAACCAGGCTGGCGGCGGTTTCCGCAAGCGCGGCCGCGACGCCGCCGCACGCGAGCACATCGCCGACCCAGAGCAATGTGCCGGCGACAAATCCCGTCAGCGGCCCGAAAGCGGCCTCGATATAGCCGTACGCGCCACCGCTTGTGGGGATGCGACTGCCGCCTTCGGCGAAACAAATGGAGCGCCGCGGGGCGCGCCGCTGTTGTTATGGCGACGATTGCAGCGCGCGCCGCAGCGCCGCACGCGCCAGCAACCGCGTCGAGTCGAGCGTTGGCAGCGCAGAGTTTTCATCGTTGATGAGCAGTGGGATTTCGGTACACCCGAGGACGACCGCGTCGCACCCTGCACCCTTCATGCGCAGGATTACCCGCTCAAAGTAAGCGATCGCCGCGGGTGTAAAGCGGCCGCAGACGAGCTCCTGCATAATGATGCGATTGATCTCTTCGCGCTCTGCATCGGTCGGCCGTAGAAAATCGATTCCCTTCTCGGCGAGCTTGTCCGGGTATACGTTACTTGCCACGAGATAGCGCGTGCCCGTCAGACCGAGCCGCTGATAACCGAGCTCGCGCGCTCGTGCGGCGACGACCGCTGCAATATGCAGCCATGGCAACGGCGAGCGGGGCTCCACGGAGGGGAGCGCCTGATGCAGCGTATTGTCCGGGCAGATGAGGAAGGCTGCGCCGCTGCGGCGCAATTTATCCGCCGAAGAGAGCATGAGCTCGCCCACGCCTTGCCAGTCATCGCGATAGATGCACTGCATATAGTCGGCCAGAGAATGCGTGTGCATGGAGACTTCGGGGTGCGCATGCGCGCCGAGCAGCGCGGCGCCCTCCACGCAGATCGTGCGGTAGCAAAGAGCGGCGCCTTCCGCGGAGCACGCCACGATGCCAATGTGATCGGCCATAGCTGGAACAAGTCTCTGAAGTCGGCAGCAGGAAGTTTAATGCATGGCGCCGCGCGGCGGGCTCGATCGCAAGCGCGTGCGGGTGAGCGCGTGCTGATCGCGCAGCATTTACCGACTTGCGACTCGGCCAGGAGCGCATCGCTCGAGGCCCACGTCGCTGATACTGAAGGCTCAGCGCGTGCGTGCCCCGGCTAACTTGCGGCGCGGCCTCCTCAGCAGTCCAAGGATGCCGGCACCACCGGCTTTGCGCTCTGCACTCGCGCCGCAGCCGGCGCGTACCGCCGACCACTGCTGCGCCTCGATCTGCATCGTGCACGCGCTGCCCGTCGCGAACTCACCCAGCTGCGCCGCGGGGGCGAGCGCGTCAGCGAGCATCGAGACGCCCGGGTTGTGGCCGACAATCATCAGATGCCCGATGCGCGGCCCCGTCGCATGGATGATTTTCAGGATCGTGTCAGGTTCGGCCAGATACAAAGCCTCGTCGCGCCGTACGTGGCGCTCGGGCATCTGCAGCTCCTGCGCGATAATCTCGGCGGTCTGGAGCGTGCGTCTCGCCGGGCTTGTGATCAGCAAATCCGGTATCAGCTCCGCTGCAAGTAACTGCGCGGCGGTGGCCTTTGCCTCGGCCTTGCCGCGGCGGCTGAGCGGGCGTTCAAAATCCGTCAGCGGCGCGACTTCAACTTTTGCATGCGCATGGCGCACGAGCGTGAGGCGTCTCATGACGGACACTCGAGCAGGATGCGGCCCGCTTCGACACGCACGTTGAATGTGCGCAGCGGCTCGTAGGCAGGCGGTGTCAGCGCGGCGCCCGACTTCAGGCAGAAGCGCGCGCCGTGCCGCGGGCAGATGATCTCGCACGCTTCGATGTCACCTCCGGAGAGGGTCTCGCCGTCGTGGGTGCAACGGTTCTCGACGACGTATAGCTCGGCGCCACAGCGGGCGACGATGAGCGGCAGATCATCGACCTCGACGGCCAGGCAGCGCTCCTCCGTGACGTCCTGCGCTGCGCCAAGGTCAACCCATTCCGCGGCCATGAGTGCTAAAACATTCCAGTCTGCAGGCGAGCGGCTTCTGACATCATGGACTGGCTCCACGGCGGGTCGAATGTGAGTTCGACGCGCGCCTGCGTCACCGTGGGGATGTGCTCGATCTTCTCGCGCACGTCTTGCACCAGTACCTCGCCCATGCCGCAGCCGGGCGCGGTGAGCGTCATCGTAACATCGACGCTGCGCGTACCGTCCTCGTTCTGCTTGACGTCGCATTCGTAGACCAGCCCGAGATCGACGATGTTGATCGGGATCTCCGGATCGTAGCAGCTGCGCATCTGCTCCCACGCGAGCTTGCGCACGTCCTCTTCTGTGGCATTCGGCGGCAGCTCGGGCGGCTTCACCACTTGCTGTCCGATGGCGTCGGCGTCCTCGCCGGAGATGCGCAGCAGATTTCCATCGATGTAGACGGTGAAACTTCCGCCGAGCGCCTGGGTGATGTAGCCCGCCTGGCCGGGCCGCAGCTTGACCTCGACTCCTGCGGGCACGACGACCGCACGCACGTCGCGATTGACCACGAAGGGCTGATTTTCGTGACCGCGCACTTTTGCCTACTCCGTCGTCACGACGGCACTGCCGTTGAGCGCGGCTTGCAGCGTATGCCAGCACAACGTTGCACATTTGACGCGCGCAGGAAACTCACGCACCCCGGAGAGCGCCGCAAGCTTGCCGATATCCGCGGCCGGGACCGCGTTGGACTTGGTCAAAAGCTCGTGCACATGTTGGTAGAGTTCATCGGCTGCCGCGCGGCTCTTGCCCTTAACCGCCTCGGTCATGAGTGAGGCCGAGGCAGTGGAGATGGCGCAGCCCTTGCCCTCAAAGCGCACATCTTCGATGTGGTCGCCATTCATGCGCAGAAATAGCGACAGCCGATCGCCGCAGAGCGGATTGTGGCCGTCTGCCTGCGCGTCCGCTGGGGTGAGACGTCCAAAGTTTCGCGGTGCACGATTGTGATCCAGAATCACATCGCGATAGAGCTCCTTGAGATCCATCAGGCAAAAACCTCGCGCACGCGCTGCACGGCCGCGACGAGCCTCTTCACATCCTCCGGCGTGCTATAGCAGCCAAAGGAGGCGCGGGCCGTGGCGGGCACGTCGAAAAAGTCCATCACCGGCATGGCGCAGTGATGCCCGGTGCGAATCGCAATGCCCTCGTGGTCGAGAATCGTGCCGATGTCGTGCGGGTGGACGCCGCTCATCGTGAAGGAAACGACGGCCGCCTTGTGAGCCGCGGTGCCGATGAGCTGCACGCCGCGAATGGCGCTCAGCTCGGATGTGGCGATTTCAAGCAGGCGCTGCTCGTGTGCGGCAATGGCATCAAGACCCAAAGATTCGATGTAGTCGATGGCGGCGCCGAGCCCGATCGCGCCCGAGATATTCGGTGTTCCCGCCTCGAATCTCCACGGCAGGTCGTTATACGTGCTCTTCTCAAACGTGACACTGCGGATCATGTCGCCGCCGCCCTGCCACGGCGGCATCGAGGCGAGGACTTCCTCGCGCGCGTAGAGCACGCCAATTCCTGTCGGCGCGTACATCTTGTGGCCCGAGAATGCGTAGAAGTCGGCATCGAGGGATCGCACATCGACGTGCGAGTGCGGCACTGCCTGCGCGCCATCGACGAGAACACACGCTCCCTGCTCGTGCGCCGCGGCGATCATGCGTTTGGCGGGCAGCACGGTGCCAAGCGCATTGGAGACGTGCGCGAGAGCCACAAGGCGCGTGCGCGGCGACAGCAGTGTGGCGAAGTCCTCAAACAGCAGCTGGCCGCGGCGATCAATCGGTGCCACCTTAAGCGTGCAGCCCGTCTGTTCGCACAAAAGCTGCCACGGCACGATGTTGGCGTGATGCTCCAATGCGGTGATCAAAATCTCATCCCCGCGACCAAAGCGCGGCCGGCCATAGGCCTGTGCGACGAGATTGATAGCCTCAGTCGTGCCGCGCACGAAGACGATCTCGCGCACGGACGCGGCGTTCACGAAGCGGCGCACGCGATCGCGCGCGCCCTCGAAGGCATCAGTGGCCTCCTGGCTCAACGTGTGCACGCCGCGATGCACGTTGGCATGCGAATGGGTGACGTAGCGCTCGACCGCGCCGATCACGGGCAGCGGCTGCTGCGAGGATGCGGCGCTGTCGAGGTAGACGAGCGGCTTACCGTTGACGGTACGCGAGAGAATAGGAAAATCGCGGCGCACGCGCTCGGCATCGAGCGGCGCTGCGGTCAGTTTTTCGGCGACTGCGACATTCATAGCAGCTCCTGCAAATCGGCGGCGACATCCATTCGGCCCGCGAGAGCCCGTTCGATGCTCCTCCTGAGCTCTGGGACATCGATTTTGGCGGCGACATCGGCGAGGAACGCCCATTTGAGTAGTTGCTGCGCGGCCTCGGGCGCAATCCCGCGCGACACTAGGTAGAAGAGCATGGCGTCGTCGAGCTTGCCCGCCGTGGCGCCATGGCTGCAACGCACATCATCGGTGTTGATCTGTAGTTGCGGACGAACGTCAATCTCCGCCTCCGCACCTGCGAGCAGCCCGCGCAGCGACTGGCGCGAGTCCGTGCCGGCAGCTCCCGGAAACACCGTCACCGCGCCGTTAAAGGCGACTCGAGCGCGCCCGGCGGCAATACCGCGAAAGAGCTGCTCGCTCACGGTATGCGGGGCCGCGTGCTCGGTGAGCGCGTACGCATCCTGTGTTTGATGCTGATTTCCTGAAGCAAGCGCGTATAGGCGCGTCGCCGCGCGTGCGCCGGCGAGGCGTACACGGTAAGTGGAGCGCGCGGCAAGGCCGCCTAGCTGCACGAGGTGCTGCTGATAGCTGCCATCGGCGTCCACCGCTGCATCGAGCGTGTCGATCCACGTGGCGCGCGCCGCCAGCTGCTGCAAGCGAAAATGCATCAGGCGCGCGCCGCGCGCCAGTTCGATGGTGGCTGAACTATTGACGAAGCTGGCATCACTGCCGACGCTGACGTGACGCTCGATGAGATTGAGTCGCGCGCCCGCGCCAAGGCTGACCTCAAGGCGCGGATAAGATGCCGCCTGAGTTCCAGCGGCGCAGGCGACGAATAGGACTTCCACGCCGCTGTCGGGAGAGTCGCCCGCGGCGAGGCGCAGCGATGCGACATCCGTGGCGAAGGCATCGTTCAGAAGCGCGAAGCGCTCATCGCTGCGCGCCGCGCGGCTCGCTGCCGCGCGCGGGGCACGCACGGCGCGGGCGCCGGACAGTGTGGGTGCAAAGATGCCATCGACGTAGGTGTGGCGGACATAACCGGCAATCGGCGCCGGAAGCGCCGCTGCGTCAACGAGCGCGCCCACACCAAGGGATGGGGCGAACTGCACGCGCTCGAGCGCACGTAGATTGGCGTAGCGCCAGTTCTCATCGCGCGAGGCCGGCAAAGCCTGGGCGCTGAGCGTCTTGATGGCGCGTTCGCGCTCTGCAGCGCTCACGACACCTGAGGGCAGATCCGGCGCGATGCGCGCGTACTCATCGGCAATGCGACTGGCAACGGTACTCATGGGCGCGCGCTCAGGCGGCCTCCTCGCTCACCCATCCGTAGCCGCGCCGCTCAAGTTCCAACGCGAGCAAGCGGTCGCCGCTTTTAACAATCCGCCCGTTGACGAGCACGTGCACAAAATCGGGCACGATGTAGTCGAGCATCCGCTGGTAGTGGGTGACGAGCAGCGTCGCGCGCTGCGGCGAGCGCAGACTGTTCACGCCCTGCGCGACGATTTTCAGTGCGTCGATGTCAAGACCCGAGTCGGTCTCATCGAGGATTGCAAGTGTCGGCTCGAGAATGAGCATCTGCAAAATCTCGTTGCGCTTTTTCTCCCCGCCCGAGAAACCCTCGTTCACGGCGCGACTGAGGAAGCCCTCATCCATGCCCATGAATTTCATCCTCTCGCGCACCAGTGCGAGAAACTCAAAAGCATCAACCTCAGGTTCACCGTGATGTCGGCGCTGCGCGTTGTACGCTGCCTTCAGCAAGTAGACGTTGTTCACACCCGGTATCTCGACGGGATACTGGAAGCCGAGAAACAGTCCCGCGCGCGCGCGCTCCTCGGCCGGGAGGGCGAGCAGATCGCGGCCCTCGAACGTGACGGCGCCCGCAGTCACGACGTAGCCGGGACGTCCGGCAAGCACATGCGCAAGCGTGCTTTTGCCAGAGCCATTCGGGCCCATGACGGCGTGCACTTCGCCGCGGTTGACGCTGAGCGTGACGCCGTTCAGCACTGGCGTTGCGCCGACCGTAACCTTTAGAGCGTCAATCTGCAGCAGCGCGCTCATCCGACCGCCCCTTCCAGGCTTACGGCCAGCAGGTTCTGCGCCTCCACGGCAAACTCCATCGGCAACTCCTTAAACACTGATTTGCAGAAACCGCTGACGATCATGTTGACGGCATCCTCGCTGCTGATGCCGCGCTGCAGGCAGTAGAAGAGCTGGTCGTCACTGATCTTGGCCGTGCTTGCCTCGTGCTCCACGGTTGCCGTGGGGTTCTTCGCTTCGATGTACGGACGCGTGTGGGCGCCGCTGTCCCCCCCCATTAGCAGCGAGTCGCACTGCGTGAAGTTGCGCGCGTTGTGCGCGCTCGGCAGGATCTTGACGAGGCCGCGGTAGGTGTTCTGCCCGTGCCCCGCAGAGATTCCCTTGGAGATGATGGTGCTGCGCGTGTCAGCGCCGATATGGATCATCTTCGTACCGGTGTCGGCCTGCTGATGATGGTTGACGGTGGCCACCGAGTAGAACTCGCCGATCGAGCCTGCGCCGCGCAGTACACAGCTCGGGTACTTCCAGGTGATCGCGGAGCCGGTCTCAACCTGCGTCCAGGAGATGTGTGAATTCTTGCCGCGGCACTCGCCGCGCTTGGTGACGAAGTTGTAGATGCCGCCGACACCGTGCTCATCACCGGGATACCAGTTCTGCACCGTGGAGTACTTGATGTATGCGTCATCGAGTGCGATGAGTTCGACCACCGCGGCATGCAGCTGATTCTCATCGCGCATCGGTGCCGAGCAGCCTTCGAGGTAACTTACGTAACTGCCCGCATCGGCAATGATGAGCGTGCGCTCGAACTGCCCGGTGAGAGGGCATTGATGCGAAAATACGTCGACAGTTCCATCGGCGAGCGCACCCCTTTGGGCACGTACACGAACGAGCCATCGGTGAACACCGCGGAGTTCAGCGCCGCGTAGAAGTTGTCCGTGTAGGGCACGACGCTGCCCAGATACTGCTCGATGAGTTCGGGATGGCGGCGCACCGCCTCGGAGAAGGGCAGGAAGATGACGCCTGCCGCGGCGAGGCGTTCCTTGAAGGTCGTCGCCACCGACACGCTGTCAAACACCGCATCGACGGCGACGCCCGCGAGCCGCGCACGCTCGTGAAGCGGCACGCCGAGCTTTTCATACGTTTCGAGGAGTTTCGGGTCGACTTCGGCGAGGCTCTTCGGGCCGTCCTTCTTCGACTTCGGGGCGGAGTAGTAGGAGATCGACTGATAGTCGATGGGCGCATAACGCACCTCGCCCCAGTGCGGCTCACGCATCGTGAGCCAGTGTCGCAGCGCCTTCAGACGCCAGGCCGTCAAGAACTCGGGCTCGCCCTTCTTGCGCGAGATCAATCGAACCACATCCTCATCGAGGCCCGGCGGGACCGTGTCCGATTCGATGTCGGTGACGAAGCCGTGTTGATAGCCACGCTCGAGAAGCGCTTCGAGGTTGCTTGCGGTCTCGCTGCCACTCATGGGCGTTCAAATTCCGCATCTTTGAGCGCGTGCGGGACGAGCGTCGCCGGAACGGCATCAAGTCCGGCAAGCTGCGCCAGGCTCACGTCCGCAAGCGAGCGCCGGATCGCGCGGTTGAGGCGCTGCCAGCCGTGCCCGACGCGACAGGTGGCCTCGATGCCGCATTGGCCGCGCCCCGCCGCGCAGTCGGTGAGCGCTACCGGGCCCTCGAGCGCATCGAGAATGGCGGCGGCGCTGATCTCGTGTGCGGGCCGCGAGAGCTGATAGCCCCCGTGCAGCCCGCGACTCGAGGTGACGAGATTGGCATGATGCAGCTGTTTTAGGAGCTTGCTCGCGGTTGGCGCGCGGATGCGGGTCCGGGCGGCGAGGGCAGCCGCGGTATGCATGCGCTCGGGCTCCGCGGCGAGCACGCCGAGGATGACCGTCGCGTAGTCCGTCAGACGAGTGATCCGCATCATGAGAGCTCTCCGGAAAAGGGGCATAAGGCCAAGCCCAGGCCCGTATTTCCATTAGGACCATTTTAGTACTAATTAGGTTCCGGCACCAACCCAGAGCTTCACTGGCGTGACCTTGCGCGCCTGCCCGCGGGTGCGATTTGCTATTCTCGTGGGCTGAATCAGCGGAGGACCGACGATGAATCGCGGCGAGCTTGCGCGCGTGGCGCGCGCCATGATGATAAAGAACAAAGGCATTCTGGCCGCCGACGAGAGCACCGGCACGATCAAAAAGCGCTTCGACGGGATCAAGATCGAGTCGACCGAGGAGCACCGTAGGAGCTACCGCGAAATGCTCTTTACGGCACCGGGGGCCTCCGCCTGGATCAGTGGCGTTATCCTCTACGACGAGACGATCCGGCAGAAGACCCGGGACGGGGTGCCCTTCCCCACCTACCTTGAGAAAAACGGGATCATTCCGGGCATCAAGGTGGATACGGGCGCGAAGCCTCTGGCGCAGTTTGCGGGCGAGACCATCACGGAGGGCCTCGACGGGCTGCGCGAGCGCCTCGCCGAGTATCGCAAGCTCGGGGCGCGCTTTGCCAAATGGCGTGCCGTCATTGACATCGGCACGGGCATCCCGACGAGCTTTGCAATTGCCGCTAATGCGCACGCGCTGGCGCGCTACGCTGCACTGTGCCAGGAGCAGGAGATCGTTCCGATCGTCGAGCCCGAAGTGCTGATGGATGGCGATCACTCCATCGAGCGCTGTGAGGAGGTCACCGCGCGCACTCTGCAGCAGGTGTTCGATGTGCTCTTCGCACATCGCGTGGAGCTTGAGGGCATGGTGCTCAAGCCCAACATGGTGATCTCGGGAAAGAAGGCCTCGCAGCGCGCTAACCCCGAGCAGGTCGCCGAAGCGACGGTGCGCTGTCTGAAGCGTCATGTGCCGCCGGCGGTGGCCGGCATCGCCTTCCTCTCCGGCGGTCAGTCCCCGACCGAAGCCACGCAGCACCTGAGTCTCATGAACAAGCTCGCGCCTTTGCCTTGGCCGCTGACGTTCAGCTATGGCCGAGCCCTGCAGGACACCGCGCTCTTGGCTTGGGGCGGCGCGAGCAGCAACGTTGCGGCGGGACAGAAAGAGCTTCTGCGGCGCGCGAAGTTCAACGGCCTTGCGACGAGCGGCGCGTACGCGCCCGCCATGGAAAATCAGGCGGCCTGATGAGGCGCTGCGCGGCCATTGCGTGACGGCTCCCGATAAACCGCTGCCAAGCCTGGCCGCTGCGCCCCACGATGTGGTGATTGACGTGCGCGGCGTCGCCTATGCCGTCGATGCCCATGTGGTGTTTGACGATCTTAACCTCACTGTGCGCCGCGGACTCATCACCGGCATCATGGGGCCAAGCGGTACGGGCAAGACGACGCTCCTGCGGCTGATGACCGCGCAGAGCGCGCCCGATCGCGGCACGGTGCAGGTGTTTGGAGAGGATCTTTCGACGTTGAGCTCCGCGCAGGTGTTTGCCATGCGCAAGCGCATGGGCATGCTCTTCCAGAACGGTGCGCTCCTGAGCGATCTTGACGTTTTTGAGAATGTCGCCTTTCCGCTGCGCGAACACACCGATTTGCCCGAACCGCTGGTGCGCACGCTCGTGCTCACCAAGTTGCAGGCGGTCGGCTTGCGCGGCGCCGCGAATCTCATGCCCGCGGAGCTCTCCGGCGGCATGGCGCGCCGCGTTGCGCTGGCGCGGGCGATTGTCATGGATCCGGAGCTGCTGTTTTACGACGAGCCGTTCGTCGGTCTCGATCCGATCTCCCGCGGCATGATCGTGCGGTTGATTCGTCGCATGAACGAGGCGCTGGGGATCACGAGCGTCGTGGTGTCGCACGACGTTGTAGAGCTCTCCGCCATCGCGCACGACAGTTATCTGCTCTCCGGAGGGCGCGTGGTCGCCGCCGGCGCGCCGCAGGAGCTGCGCGAGAGCGCGCTGCCCGTGGTGCGCCAGTTCATGGAGGGAAGCGCCGAGGGGCCGGTGGCTTTTCATTATCCGGCGCCCGAATATCGCCAGGCGCTCCTCGCCGTCGAGGATCGATGAATACCGCGCTCACAGAAGTGCTCTTCACGCGCAACTTGCGCAAGCTTGGCGCGATTACCGTATTTTGCTTTCGCATGCTCGCGCAGTGTGCGCCGGCGCTCGGCCGACCGGCTCTCATCATTAATCAGATCTATAACGCGGGTGCGCGCTCGCTCATCATTATCATGCTTTCGGGTCTCTTCGTCGGCATGGTGCTCGCCCTGCAGGGCTTTGATCTGCTGCAGAGATTTGGGTCTGAAGATGCGCTCGGTATCGCAGCGGCCCTGGCGTTGCTGAAAGAGCTGACCCCGGTGATCACCGCGCTCCTTTTTGCCGGCCGGGCCGGCACATCGCTCACCTCCGAGATCGGGCTCATGCGCGCCACCGACCAGCTGACGGCGATGAGGATGATGGCGGTTGATCCGCTGCGCTATGTTGCCGCGCCGCGCTTCATGGGCGGCGTCATCGCGATGCCGCTTTTGGCGGCCGTGTTTAGCATTGTGGGCCTCTTTGGCGCGCAGCTCGTGGGCGTGCAGATGATGGGAGTGGACCGCGGCTCCTTCTGGTCGCAGATGCAAGGCGCTGTCGGGTTGAAGGATGTGATGGAAGGGGTGGTGAAGAGCTTGGTGTTCGGCTTCGCCTGTAGCCTGATCGCCGTATACGAGGGCTATTATGCGGAGCCGACGGCCGCCGGGGTGGGACTTGCGACCACGCGCACGGTGGTTGCCTCATCGGTGCTCATTCTGCTCCTCGACTACGTGCTGACAGCCTGCTTTCTTTGAGAGGATTTTTCATGCGCGAAAACAATCGAGCCCTCGAAATCGGCACCGGGCTTTTCGTGCTGCTCGGCTTCGCGGCCTTGTTGTTCCTGACGACGCAATTGCCGACGAACGGCATTAAGCTCGCGGTCGCTCCCAAGGGCTACACTGTCAAGGCAAGCTTCGACAACGTGGGTGATCTTAAAGGCGGCTCGCCGGTGACCATGGCAGGCGTGCGCATCGGCGTCGTGCAGGGCATCGGCTTTGATCCCAAGAACTACAAGGCTGTGGTGAGCATGCGTCTCGAACCGCAATTCAATCAGATCCCGGACGACAGCTTTGCGAGTATCCAGACACAGGGCCTGCTCGGGGGCAAGTACGTCGGGATCAGTCCCGGAGGCTCGGACACCTACCTCAAAGATGGCGGTCGAATCGAGCAGACACAGTCAGCGCTCGTGCTTGAGAACCTGATCAATAAATTCTTCGCCAGCTACGCGAACAAGAGTGACAAGGGTGAGGAGCCGAAGAAATGAGAATTTTGCCAGCAGTCATTGGGGCATTGACGCTCGGCGTCGGCATTGCCTACGCGCAGGACGCGAGCACCTCCGACCCAGCGCAGCTTGTGCAGAATGTAGCGCAGACGATCTTGAAGGAGCTCGATGCGAATCGCGCCGCCTATCGCGCCGATCCGTCGAAAATTGAAGCGCTCGTCGAGAAGGACCTGTTGCCGCACTTTGATACCGAATATGCCGCGCGCCTGGTGCTCGGCGTGCATTGGCGCGCGGCGACGCCTGAGCAGCGCCAGCGCTTCATCGGCGCGTTTTATCACGCATTGATTGCCAACTACGGCAATTCCATCGTGAATTTCACCGGCGATCGATTGAAAGTGTTCCCCAGCAAGCTCGGCACTGACCCTGACCGCGCGACGGTGCGCACCGAGGTCAAACGCGACGACGGCACGACCGTACCGGTCAACTACAGCATGCGGCGCTCGCCTGAGGGTTGGAAGGCGTGGGACGTGGTCATCGATGGCATCAGTTATGTCAAAAGCTTTCACGATGACTACGGCGAGGAGATCGACCAGAAAGGACTCGATGAGGTGATCAGCCGCATGGAGAGAGGCGGCAAACCCATTCCCAAGAAGAGCTGATTGGTGCGCGAGCGCGCCTCGGCCGAGGTTGAGCTTGTGGACCTGGGAGCGGGACGAGTTCAGGTGCGCGGCGTGCTGACATTCGCAACTGCGCGCCGCGCGCGCGCAGAAGGTATCCGAATGATTACCGCCGGCGCCGGCACGGCTCTGGAAATGGACTGCAGCGCTGTCACCCACTCCGACAGCGCCGGCCTTGCGGTGCTGCTTGATTGGCTGGTCCTCGCCCGCCGCCACGGTCAAGCTTTGCGCCTGACGAACCTGCCAACACCCATTCGCGCGGTCGCCCAGATCAGCGATGTTGAAGCCATTTTGAATCAAGGGTTTACGGCATAGCCTGACTCGAGTCGGACTAGTCCGACAGCACAAAACGCCTCTTCTTTCCGGATCTGGCCGGCCGCGCCGACTGACGCTGCGGCCCTTTGCGCTCACGATGGCGCCCATGTTGGGATCTAAGAGAAGCTTCGGCACTAAGCACTTTGGCCTCGCCGCAGCGGCCTTGGCGGGACTTGCGCTTCTGCCGGATCTTAGCCACGCAGGGCCGCTGACCGAGCTTGCGTTGCACGGCAGCAATCTGCGTCTGCACCGACCAATGGACCTCTGTGTGGGGGGCGCCCGCAGTGCAAGCTGCCGCTCGACGATTGAAACGGCGCTGCGTGCCGCGACTACGACGACGGGCACTCGCCTCTATGACACCTTGGCGAGCAGCAATCAGTCTCGTCAGACGCTCTCGGCCGCTTCCGCGGGCGAGGAGCGCGAATTAGCCGGACACTCGCTGGCGCTGAAGTTCAATGACGATCCGGAGTGGAAGAGGCGTGCCAAGGTCATGGCGCGTGACGGTCTGCCATTCATGCGCTTACCGGAGAGCGGTAATCGTGAGCTTCTCGTCGGGATCACGCCGCATGGCATGTTCGGGTTCTCATTGAAGGATAAGACATCGGACTGATCGCAGACGGACCGCGTGCGCCCTAGGTACGCGCCGGGATCTCAAGCCCGCGCGCGACCGCCGGCCGCGCAACGAAAGTAGCAAGAGCGCGTGTCACGTGCCGGTAGTGTTTGATGCCGACAATCTCCGCCGCATCGTAGTAGCCGACGAGATTGCGAACCCACGGGAAAGTTGCAATGTCGGCGATCGTGTACGCCTCTCCCATGATCCAGGAGCGCGTGGCGAGACGCTCATCGAGCACCCTCAGCAGGCGCTGCGATTCGGCGACATAGCGGTCGCGCGGGCGCTTGTCCTCATATTCTCGGCCCGCGAACTTGTGGAAGAAGCCAACCTGGCCAAACATGGGGCCGATACCGCCTATTTGGAACATCAACCATTGGATCGTGTGATAGCGCCCCGCCGCATCGCTCGGTATGAACCTTCCGGCCTTGTCAGCGAGGTAGAGCAGAATTGCGCCGGATTCAAAGAGCGCAAACGGCGCGCCGCCGGGGCCTTGGGGGTCGATGATGGCCGGGATCTTGTTGTTGGGATTGAGTGAGAGGAATTCCGGCGACATCTGTTCCTGCGAGTCGAAGCGCACGAAGTGCGGCTCGTAGGCAAGCCCTGTCTCCTCGAGCATGATCGAGACCTTGACGCCGTTCGGCGTCGGCACTGAATAAAGCTGGATGCGTTGCGGATAGCGGGCGGGCCATCTCTTGATGATCGGATAGACCGACGAATCGAGCATCGTTGCCTCCTTCAGTGCGGCGGCGAGAACAGAGTATCGACGGGCAGGCGCCTCTTAGGCACCGGGCGCAATGAGCTAACGCTTATTGCGCGTCCGGATCGGGCAACTCGTCCTCGACCGGAATCGGGCTCTCGGATTCGCCCGTAATGCGGTATTGACGGTGCTGCAGATAGACGTTGCGCAGCACCGCGTAGCGGTCGTAGACGTTGTTGAGCGCACTTTCCACATCGAGCAGCCGCGCGCGAGCGTCGATCAGGTACACGCCATAGAGGCTATAGCGCACGATGTCGTTGCGGATGTAGTTGGCCGGGTCGGCGAAGCCATCGGCAAGCTTGCCGAAGCCGTCGCGAAAGTCGGAAGGTCCGAACACCGGAAGCACGAGATACGGCCCGGGATGAACGCCCCAGTGGCCGAGCGTGAGCCCAAAGTCCTGTTCGTTCTTCGCAAGCCCCGCATCGCTCGCCGGATCAAAAAGCCCGCCAACGCCGAAGGAGGTATTGAGCACGATTCGGCCCACATCGTTGAGCGAGGCCTTCCATTTGAACTGCAGAATGTCGTTGGCAAGCACGACCGGATAGTGAAGGTTGTCCATGAAGTTGGACACGCCCCGCTGTACAAAATGCGGCGTCACCCGCCGGTAAGCCTGCGCCAGGGGCTTGGCGATGGCGTGATCGAGCTTTTCATTCACCGCGTAGGTGACACGGTTCATGCGCTCGAGCGGATCACGCGGGTCGCGCTTCACCGCACTCTGCGACGCGCACGCCGCGAGCGCAATGCATAGGAGACCGAGGAGCAGGGTGTCGCTGCGGAGGCGGGCGGTTGGGCTCATGTAGATTCGGGCGGCGATGGACGGCGCCTAGTGTAGCAGCCCGTGCGCGTATCCCCGGTGCGCTTACCGAGGCGCTACTGGCGGTTGCTGGTGCGCTGCATGCGTACCTGCGCAAGGTAGTCGCGAATCTCATCGAGCCGCGCCTGGTAGCGCTCTTTTTGCACGACGGTGAGATTTGGCGCGTTCAGGGCGAGCTGCAGTTGCTGCACGGAGAGTGTGAGATCGCCGTTCGCGATGTGATATTCACTCATGTAATAGTAGGCATCGCCCGCATCTCCAGCAGCACTCGCTGCCAGCGCCGTCAGGCGGATCTGCGGCGGCGTCGGCTCCACATTGTTGAACAAGTCGAGCAGTGCGATATGCGCATCGCGCGCGCGTCCGGCGGACATGAGCGCTTCGGAATAGCGCACAGTGAGCGGCACATTGCGCGGGAACAGCTGCAACGCCGTTTCAAATTCGGCAAGGCCCTGCTTCGTTTCCTTGGCCTGCATCAGTGCCTGGCCCAGCGCGTCGTGCAATAGCGTGATGCCCTGGTGATGTGCCACGAGCGGCTTGAGGATCGTGACCGCCTCCGCCGGGCGCCCGATCGACATGAGGGTTAAGGCTTGACCATAGCTCTTGTCAAGCTCCAGCTCATGGTCGCCGCTGTAGAGCGTGCCGTACTGATGAATAAGCTCTTCGCGCGGCGTCGTCAGGACGCGCAGCCGCTCCTTGATGAGGGAGTAGCTCCCCGACTGTACGGGCTTGCGTCGCTCATACTGCGCGGCGCGGGCGCGCGCCTCGGCGACGCGGTTAGCGGTCACCGGGTGGTCGCGCAGCATCTCCGGCACCCAGGCGTTGTTGAGGCCCTCGATGCGCGCCATGTGCTCGAAGAAATTCGCCATGGCGTTCGGGTCAAAGCCGGCGGATGCCAGGAAGCCAATGCCCACGCGGTCAGCTTCATATTCCTGCGAACGGGTGAAATTAATCTGCCGCTGCATGTTCGCGCCCTCGGCGGCCACGATCGCCCCTTCCATCGCCTGGCCGTTGCCACCGGCCAGCACGCCGATGAGGACGGCGCCGAGAATCGTCGCTACCTGCTCCAAGCCCTGGTGGCTCTCGGCATTCACCGCGCGTGCCAGGTGGCGCTGCGTGACGTGCGCGGTTTCGTGCGCCAGCACGCTCGCAAGCTCCGACTCGTTGCTGCTCGCGAGAATGGTGCCGTAATTGCAGAAGATGTAGCCGCCAAAGATGGCGAATGCGTTGATACCGGGTTCGCGCACCGTAAAGTACTGAAAATGGCGCGTCGCCGGATCGGAGGCCTGGGAGGCAAGGCGCAGGCCGAGCGACTGCACATACTCATCGACTTCCGGGTCATCGATGATCTGCCCCTGGTCGCGCAGCTGCTTGGTGATCATCTCGCCGATCTGGCGCTCCTCGTCCACCGTAATGGTGGCCGCGGCCGGATTGCCGATGTCCGGCAGATCAGTCTGGGCGCACACGAGGCCGGTCGCCGCTGTCAAGCTAAAGGCGATTGCGGCTGGAAGAAGCTTCGCTAAAACTCGCATGAAATCACTTAAAAAGCGCGCTGCTGCCTTGGACCCGTCGCACCGGGGGTAGTTCGGCAGTACCTTATCAGAGGATATCCGAGGCGTACTCGGCGAGGCGCGAGCGCTCGCCCCGCACGAGCGTGATATGTCCGGAATGTGGCCAGCCGTGGAAGCGGTTGACCACGTAGGTGAGGCCGGAAGTCGTCTCCGACAGATACGGTGTGTCGATCTGCGCGATGTTGCCGAGGCACGCGAGCTTCGTGCCCGGACCCGCGCGCGTCACAAAAGCCTTCATTTGTTTGGGCGTCAGGTTCTGCGCCTCATCGAGGATGATGTAGCGGTTGAGGAATGTGCGGCCGCGCATGAAGTTGAGCGAGCGGATCTTGATGCGGTTACGCAGCAGGTCGTTGGTCGCCGCGCGTCCCCACGTGCCGCCTTCCTGGCTCTGCGTCAGCACCTCGAGGTTATCCATCAGGGCGCCCATCCACGGCTCCATCTTCTCCTCCTCCGTGCCGGGCAGAAAGCCGATGTCCTCCCCAAGCGGGATCGTCACCCGCGTCATGATGATTTCGGCGAAACGATTGGTCTCGAGGGTTTGCATGAGCCCCGCGGCCAGGGCGAGTAGCGTTTTGCCCGTGCCCGCAGGTCCGAGCACCGTCACAAAATCAACCTCCGGATCCATGAGCAGATTCAGGGCGATGTTTTGCTCGCGATTGCGCGCGTTGATACCCCAGATGCTGTTGCGCGCGCTGCGATAATCGCGCACGAGCTCGAGTACCGCGGTCTCGCCGGCGACTCGCCGCACGATCGCCTCGATTCCCTGCGGCGACTCCTCGAACACGCATTGATTGGGCTGCCACTGGCGCACCGCGGGCCCGGTGAGCTCGTAGAAAGTGCGCTCAGCCTCCTTCCACGAGCGCATGTTCTCGCCGTGCTGCTCCCAAAAGTTAGGTGGCAGCGCGGTGAGCCCGGTGTAGAGGATGTCGGCATCCTCGATGGTTTTGTCGCTGTAGTAGTCTTCCGCATGAATGCCGAGAATCGCCGCCTTGATGCGCAGATTGATGTCTTTGGAGACCAGGATCACGCGCGCGTCGGGATTTTCGCTGACCAGGGCAAGCGTCTGCGCGAGGATTACATTGTCGGTGAGCTGCCCGGGCAGGCTTGCGGGCAGCGCGCTCTCAAGCTGACGGGTCTGGAAAAAGAGTCGACCCGTCGCCTTCTTGCGATCCTGGTCGCCGACGTCGGATGAGGGTAGCGGCAGCCCGCGGTCAATGCGCGCCTTGGTCGCGCCGTGGATCATGTCATCGAGGAAACGGCTGATCTGGCGCACGTTGCGCGAGGCCTCGGAGAGGCCCTTCTTGTGCGCATCAAGCTCCTCGAGCACGACCATCGGCAAATAGACGTCGTGTTCCTCGAAGCGAAAGATCGCCGTCGGGTCGTGCATCAGCACGTTAGTGTCGAGCACGAACAGCCGTCGCAGGATTTGCGGGGAAGCCTCGCGTGTGATTTCACTGCCGGCTGCGGCCGGGCCGGGCTCAGAGAGACTTCGCCGCTTCAAGTACTTCCTCCGCGTGGCCGGGCACCTTCACTTTGCGCCATTCGCGCAGCAGCACTCCGTGGCGATCGAGCAGGAAGGTGCTGCGCACGATGCCCATGAACTTGCGTCCGTACATGCTCTTCTCGTGTAGCACGTCAAAAAGCCTTGAGACCTTCGAGTCCTCATCCGCGAGGAGCTCGAAGGGCAGTTTGTCACGCACCTTGAACTTCTCGTGCGAGGCGAGGCTGTCGCGCGAGATGCCGACGATGCGCGCGCCCGCCTTGCGGAAGGCGCCGTGCAGATCGCGAAAGTCCTGCGATTCCTTAGTGCATCCGGAAGTCATGTCCTTGGGATAAAAATAAATCACGAGCTTCTCGCCGCTGCCGTCCTTCAGGCGCCACCTGCCGCCACCGGTCGCCGGCAGCGTAAAGTCGGCGACCTTGCTGCCCGGCTTCAAGATTTTACCGGCTCCAATATCGCATCCAGATTAAGCGAGTCGCAGAACTCCATGAATTCCTCGCGCAGGTGGGCGACGTGAATGCGGCTGGGCACGTTGACGATCATCTGCACCGAGAACATCGGCGCGCCGGTATGAGCGGCAGGATAGCTGCGCGTGGACACTTCGGCGATGTCGATGCTGCGGCTTGAGAAAAACCCGGACAAACCCGACACGATACCGCTCTGGTCGAGGCAGACGACGTCGATCGAGTAGGGCAGCATGTCAGTGCGTGCCGTGCGCGGCTCGGTGCGCTTCAGGTGCAGGATGAGCCCGCTGCTGTCGGCGAGGCGCTTCAGCTCGGTTTCTAACTTCGCAAGCGCGTGCCAGTTGCCCGAAATGAGCAGCAGCATCGCAAACTCAGAGCCCAAACCCGCCATACGGCTCTCGCTGATATTGCCGCCGCACTCGCTCACCAGGCGAGTCAGGTCATGAACCATCCCTGTGCGATCGCTACCGATCGCGGATACGGCAAGGTGCTGCTTCATCGTGTCTACGGTGTGTGTCCTGTGCTTTGTGCGCGAAGTTTAGCGGGTGCGCAGGCTCGGCGCGAACAGGCTTGCTTAGGTCGAGCACCGGCTCGTAACATCGCGCGCTCGCGCACTGCGACTCCGTGGGTTTTAGGATGTTTTCCGGTAGCCTCGTGGCGATTGTCACCCCCATGCGGCCCGACGGGTCGCTCGATTTGCCGGCGTGGTCGCGGCTGCTGGAATTCCACCGTGCCAACGGCACGCGCGGCATCGTGGTCGGGGGCACCACGGGCGAGTCGGCGACGTTGCTTGATGCGGAGCTCCTCGAACTCACCGAACGCGCCTGCGAGCAGCTCGGGGCGAAGATCCCGGTCATCGCGGGCATCGGTACGAGCAGCACGGCGGCGACGGTAGAGCGCGCCAAGCGCCTCTCGCAGCTGCCCGTGAGTGCGCTTCTCGTGGTCACGCCAGCCTACAACCGGCCGACGCAGGAGGGCCTCTACCGGCACTTTGCTGCCGTGGCGCAGGCCTCGCGCGTGCCGGTGCTGCCGTACAATGTGCCCGCGCGCACTGCGGTTGACATGTTGCCCTCGACCGTGGCGCGCCTGGCGCAACTTTCGACGATCGTTGGCATCAAAGAGGCGGTACCGCAGATTGCGCGGGTGCGCGAGCTGATCGAGTCCTGCGGGCCGGGGTTCGTGGTCCTTAGCGGCGATGATGCGACGGCGCGCGAGGCGATGCTCGCCGGGGCGCGTGGCGTCATTTCGGTGACGGCGAACGTCGCGCCGCGAGCGATGGCGGAGCTGGCGGCTGCGGCTACCGGGGCGCACCGCGACAAGGCGCAAACGCTTGATGCTGCGCTACTGGCGCTGCACCGGGATCTATTCCTCGAGGCGAACCCGATTCCGGCTAAATGGGTGCTCGCGCGCATGGGGCTGATTGATTCGGGAATACGGCTGCCGCTCACGGAGCTAGCAAACGGTCACCGTGCGGCCGTCGAGGCGAGCGCGCACGCCGCCGGTGTGGTTTTTTAGAGGGAGTGATCATGCGATTTTTTTGGCAGTCGCGCCTGCTCGTTGCGCTGGGCCTTGTGGCCCTGAACGGGTGCGCCTTCTATCACCATCACTTCCTTGAGAACAACACCTGCAATGACCGGCAAGCCTATGCGAGCGCCCAGAGCATTCCGCCGCTGAAGACCCCGCTTGGCCTGAGCGCGCCGGACACCCACGCGGCGCTGCACATTCCGGATCTGAATGAGCCGCCACCCCCGCCGCGCTCCCGCGCCGATCCCTGCCTTGATACGCCGCCTTCCTATGTCGTGCCAAAGCCGGTAAAGCCTCCGCAGGCCTGAGCATTTATACTTTGCCAGCGAGGAGAGGTGGCCGAGCGGTCGAAGGCGCTGGACTGGAATTCCAGTAACATCTTAACGGGTGTTCGTGGGTTCGAATCCCACCCTCTCCGCCACGCCGGCGCTGAGGACTCTTCACCCCCGGGCGTTGGTTCGCGGGTTCCCGTGGTGGCTCGCATCGGCTTCTCCGCGACAACTAGTCGTGAACCCCGTCAGGCCCGGAAGGGAGCAGCGGCAGCGGCGATGTTGGGTGCCGGAGCCAAGGCTGGTGCGAGCCGCCTCCCAAGGCCTGCGGGCGCAAGCTATGCGCAGCAGTGCACGCGGTCTGACATGCAGCATATAGAGGTGGCGCCCAGGCGCCGACGTACAAAATGAGTTACACGGCGCTCGCGCGCAAATGGCGCCCCAAGCAGTTCTCCGAGCTCGTCGGGCAGGAGCATGTGCGGCGCGCGCTCGTCAATGCGCTGCAAAGCGGGCGCGTGCATCATGCGTTCCTCTTCAGCGGCACGCGCGGGGTGGGCAAGACGACCATCGCACGTATTCTTGCGAAGTGCCTGAATTGCGAGCGCGGGGTTACCGCCGAACCGTGCCTCACCTGCGCGGCCTGCCGCGAGATCGACACCGGGCGTTTCGTCGACCTGATTGAAGTTGATGCGGCCTCGCGCACCAAGGTGGACGATACGCGCGAGCTTCTCGACAACGTGCAATACGCGCCCACGCGCGGCCGCTATAAGGTGTATCTCATCGACGAGGTACACATGCTCTCGGCGCACTCCTTCAATGCGCTCTTGAAGACTCTCGAGGAGCCACCGCCGCACGTGAAGTTCCTGCTCGCAACCACCGATCCCCAGAAGCTTCCGGTGACGGTGCTGTCGCGCTGCCTGCAATTTAATCTGAAGCGCCTGCCGGTGACGCTCCTTGGCGAGCGCATGCGTCAGATTCTAGAGCACGAAGGCGTGAGCTTCGATGCCGCGGCGCTGCGCCTCATCGCGCAAGGGGCTGATGGCAGCATGCGCGATGCGCTCTCGCTGCTCGATCAGCTGCTCGTGTTCGGCGGCGGCCGGGCGGGCGAAGCCGAGGCGCGCGCGATGCTGGGCACGATCGCGCGCGATCAGGTCGTGCACTTCACGGAGCTACTTGCCGAGCAGGACGCGACCGGCCTGATGCAGGCGGCGCGCGCGCTCGAGGAATTTGCACCCGACTACGCACAGGTGCTCGATGAGCTGGCGGCGCTGCTCGCGCGCATCGCCCTCAAGCAGGCGGTCGAGGATTACGCTGGCGATGAGCTCTATGAAGCCGGGCTCATCGCACGCCTCGCGGGAAAGCTCTCGCGCGAGGACGTGCAGCTCTTCTATCAGACCGCCATTCTCGGACGACGCGACCTCGCGCTTGCGCCCGATCCGCGCACCGGCTTTGAGATGAGCCTGCTGCGCATGCTGGCGTTCCGGCCCGCCGAAGAAGGCGCAGCACGCGATGCCGCGTCTGCCGCGCAAAGCGCTGGATCCGCCGGGCCGCGCACCAGCGCGCGCCGCGAGGTAGCAGGCTTGGCGCGGGCGTCAGGCGGGCAGGGCGCGCAGGGCGAGTCCTCGTGGAGCGCCATCGTGAATCAGCTCGAGCTCTTAGGCGCAGCGCGTCAGCTGGCGAGCCACTGCGTGCTCGTGGGGCGCGAGGGCAACGTGGTGCGTCTGGCGCTTGACCCGGCGCGTCCGTTCGTCAGCACACCGGCCCTGGAAGAGAAGCTTGCCCAGGCCTTGTCGCGCTATTTTGGCGAGACCGTGCGCCTGGAATTTGAATCCGCAGCGCCCGATCTACTATCGCCGGCGCGCGCCGATGAGGACGCATCGCTCGCCGAGCAGGCGGCCGCACGTGCCACATTGGAGTCCGATCCCGGGGTGCAGCTCTTGCGCGAGCGTTTCGGTGCGACACTATTGCCGGACACGGTTCGGCCCATCAAATAACGGCAGGAGGAGAACGAGGTGCGCGGCAATATTGGTAATTTGATGAAGCAGGCGCAGGCCATCAAGGATAACGTCGAGAAGGCGCAGGCTGAGGTTGCCACCATCGAGGTGGTCGGCGAAGCAGGCGGCGGTATGGTGAAGGTGACGATGAGCGGGCGGCATGAGGTGAAGAGAGTGCAAATCGAGCCTGCGGTCGCCGGCGGCGACCGCGAACTGCTCGAGGATCTCATCGCCGCGGCCGTGAACGATGCCGTCCATCGTGTGGAGGCGCGCGTCCAGGAGAAGATGGCCGGCGCCATGGCGGGCATGCAGTTGCCGCCAGGAATGAAGTTGCCCTTTTAATCATGCGGCATTCGCCTCAGCTGAGCTGCCTTATCGATGCGCTCAAGGCTTTACCCGGTGTCGGACCGAAGAGCGCGCAGCGTATGGCTTTTTATCTGCTGCAGGATGGGCGCAGCGGCGCGCGCATACTCGCCGAGACGCTCACCGCCGCTCTTGCGAGCGTGCGCCGTTGTGAACGGTGCCGCATGCTGACCGAAGCGACGCATTGTTCGATCTGCGCCGCACCGGAGCGCGATGCGAGCCTGCTGTGCGTGGTCGAGTCGCCTTCGGATGTCGTAGCCATCGAGCAGTCCGGCAGCTACAAGGGCCGCTACTTCGTGCTCATGGGGCATTTGTCGCCGCTCGACCGGGTCGGGCCGGAGGAGCTTGGCGTGCGTGAACTCAGCGCGATTCTCGCCGATGGCGGTGTGCGCGAGCTCATTCTCGCCACCAATCCGACGGTGGAGGGCGAGGCGACGGCGCATTTCCTGGGCGAGATCGCAGCCTCCCACGGCGTGCGCGCAAGCCGCATCGCGCACGGTGTGCCAATCGGCGGTGAGCTTGAGTACGTCGATGGCGGTACTCTGGCGCATGCGCTCGCGGGCCGGCGCGCCTTCGGCTGACCTCATGGCAACCACGCCCCTGCCAAGTCGCGACAATCTCATCTGGATTGACCTGGAGATGACTGGGCTTAAGCCCGACACGGATCTGATCATCGAGATTGCGACCGTAGTCACCGACAAGGAGCTCAATATTCTCGCTGAGGGGCCGGTGCTTGCGATTCATCAGCCCGAAGCGGTGCTTGCAGGCATGGACGACTGGAATCAAAAGCAACACGGCTCATCGGGGCTGCTCGAGCGCGTGCGCGCCAGCCGCATATCGGTCGCCGCGGCCGAAGCGCGCACACTGGAATTTTTAGTCGCGTGGCTGCCGGCGGGCGCATCGCCGATGTGCGGCAACAGCATCTGCCAGGACCGGCGCTTTCTCGCGCGCGGCATGCCCGCGCTGGAGCGCTTCTTCCACTATCGCAATCTTGACGTCAGCACTCTAAAGGAGCTCGCACGGCGCTGGGCGCCGCGCGTGGCCGAAGGCTTCGCCAAGGAGGGCACGCACCTGGCGCTGGCGGACATTCTCGAGTCGATCCGCGAACTCAAGCACTATCGGGCGGAGCTCTTTGCTGCCGCTTACGCCGGCGGCTGAATCTCGCTGCGCGCGGGGCTGTTGGCGGGACTGGCGAGGAACATCCAGGTCTCGATCACCGAGTCCGGGTTCAGGGAGATGCTGTCGATGCCCTGCTCGACGAGCCAGCGCGCGAGTTCCGGGTGATCCGAAGGTCCCTGGCCACAAATGCCGACGTACTTACCGAGGCGCCGGCAGGTGCTGATCGCCATCTGCAACAGCATCTTCACGGCCGGGTCGCGCTCATCAAAGAGCTTGGCCACGATCGAGGAGTCGCGATCGAGCCCGAGGGCAAGTTGCGTCATGTCGTTGGAGCCGATCGACATGCCATCGAAATACTCCAGGTAATCCTCCGCAAGGAGCGCGTTGGTCGGCAGCTCACACATCATGATGATCTTCAGCTCTTCGACGCCGCGCTTGAGGCCGTTATCGGCGAGGAGCTGCGTCACCTGGCGCGCCTCCTTCACAGTGCGCACGAATGGCACCATCACCTGAACATTGCGCAGTCCCATATCCTCGCGCACGCGCCGCAGGGCTCGACACTCAAGCTCAAAGCAGGGCCGGAAATTCTCATCCACATAGCGCGCGGCGCCGCGAAAGCCGAGCATCGGGTTCTCTTCGCTCGGCTCGTAGGCGCGCCCGCCAATGAGATTGGCATATTCGTTCGATTTGAAGTCCGAAAGGCGCACGATCACCGGCTGCGGCGCAAACGCCGCGGCAATCTGCGCGATGCCCTCGGCAAGCTTCTCGATGTAGAAGCTGACCGGATCGGCGTAGCCGGCCATCTGCACGCGCACCTGTTCCTGCACCTCATCATCGAGGCGGTCAAATTCGAGCAGCGCCCGGGGGTGCACCCCGATCATGCGGTTGATGATGAACTCGAGCCGCGCGAGGCCCACGCCATGATGCGGAATGCCGGCGAAGTCAAACGCTCGGTCGGGATTGCCGACGTTCATCATGATCTTCACGGGGATCTTCGGCAGCGCGTCAAGCTCGATCTGCTTGCGCTCAAAGTCCAACAGGCCCTGATAGACGTAGCCGGTATCCCCTTCCGCGCACGACACGGTGACTTCCTGCCCCTCGGGCACCCGCTCGGTGGCATCGCCGCAGCCGACCACCGCGGCAACGCCCAGTTCGCGCGCGATGATTGCGGCGTGACAGGTGCGCCCGCCACGATTGGTGACGATGGCCGAGGCGCGCTTCATGACCGGCTCCCAGTCGGGGTCGGTCATGTCGGCGATCAGCACATCACCCGTCTGTACGCGCGCCATCTCGGCGGCGTTGCGCACTACGCGCGCGGGTCCCGCGCCGATTCGCTGCCCGATGCTGCGGCCGGTGGCGAGGATCGTCGAGCGGCGTTTGAGCGCAAAACGCTGGATGACGCGGCCGCTGCGGCTCTGCACGGTCTCAGGCCGCGCCTGCAGCATGAAGATCTCACCACTCGCGCCATCCTTGCCCCATTCAATATCCATCGGCCGGCCGTAGTGCTTCTCAATGATGAGCGCCTGGCGCGCCAGGGTCAGCACATCAGCATCGCTCACGCAGAAGACTGAGCGTTCGGCGCTCGGCACGTCCACGGTGGCCACACGCTCCCCGGCCTCCTCGCTGTAAATCATCTTGATGGCTTTGCTGCCGAGGTTCTTGCGGATGATGGCGTGCTTGCCGGCGCGCAGCGCCGGCTTATAGACGTAGATCTCGTCCGGATTGACCGCCCCCTGCACGATGGTTTCGCCGAGGCCGTAAGATGCCGTGATGAGCACGACCTCGCGGAAGCCCGAATCGGTGTCGAGCGTGAACATGACGCCGCTTGTGCCCCGATCGCTGCGCACCATGTGCTGCACGCCGGCCGAAAGCGCGATCGCCGCATGATCAAAACCGTGATGTACGCGATAGGAGATGGCGCGATCATTGAAGAGCGAGGCGAATACCTCGTGCATTGCGCGCAGCACCGCGCTCGCCCCGCGCACATTGAGAAACGTCTCCTGCTGGCCGGCGAAGGAGGCCTCGGGCAAATCTTCGGCCGTCGCCGAGGAGCGCACCGCAACGCCGATCTCCCGGCCCGCACTCATCTTCTCAAGCGCGCCGCGCACGGCGGCCTCGAAGCGTGCCGAGAAGGGCGTCGCCATGATCGCTTTTCTGATCTCGGCACCGGTGGCGGCAAGCTTGCCGACGTCGTCGACGTTGAGACCGGTGAGGGCCTGATTGATGCGCGCGGCAAGTCCGCCCTGGCTGAGGAAATCGCGATAAGCCTGCGCCGTGGTTGCAAATCCGCCCGGTACGCGCACCCCGGCGCTGGCGAGCTGCCCGATCATCTCGCCGAGCGAGGCGTTTTTGCCGCCAACCGTCTCGACGTCGCGCATCGTCAGGTGTTCAAATGGCACGATGTAGGCGTTCAAACGGACTCCTCGACCATCGCGCTCACGCGCGCCACCAAACAGGACACGATGCCATGAGTCGCCGCACGGTTTTTTTCCTGTCGGACCAGACGGGCGTTACTGCAGAGACCATGGGCCACAGTCTCTTGACGCAGTTTGAGGGTTTGGAATTTCGCACCGTGACTTTGCCATTTGTGTCCAGTGTTGATAAGGCGGAGGACGCTGTGCGCCGGATCAATCGCGCGGCCGACGTTGAGGGCATGCGTCCGATCGTGTTCAGCACTCTGGTGCAGGATGACGTGCGCAACATCGTGCTCGGTAGCCGCGCGCTGTTCCTCGATTTCTTCGCAGCGTTCGTGGGCCCCCTCGAAGATGAACTGGCGACGCGCTCCACGCATCGCGCCGGGCGCGCGCACGGCATGGCAGACATTGCGAGCTACACGACGCGCATCAACGCCACAAACTTCGCGCTCTCGCACGACGATGGCAACGGCGCCGATTATGCGCGCGCCGACGTGATTCTGATAGGAGTGTCGCGCTCAGGCAAGACGCCGACATGCCTGTACATGGCGCTGCAGTACGGCATCTACTCGGCGAATTATCCGCTGACGGAAGATGATCTGGAGGCGGGCACGCTACCGGCGCGCGTCGCCTCGCATCGGCAGAAACTCTACGCGCTTACGATCAAGCCCGAGCGGCTGCAGCAGATTCGCGCCGAGCGGCGCCCGGAGAGCCGCTATGCGTCGCGCTCACAAGTGCAATATGAGCTGCGCGCTGCCGAAGCGCTATATGCGCGCTTTGCGATTCCCTCGCTCGATACCACGGAGTGCTCGATCGAGGAACTCGCGAGTCGCATTCTCAATAATACCGGCATCGAGCGGCGGCTGCGACCCTAAGTTTCAATAATCTCAAATTGAGAAAAAACCTCGGCTAGCAGGCTTGCGCCGCAAGCGCGCTGCGATATAGTCGGCTGCATGTTGGATGATACGCTCACACTCGTCTCATGGCGCGCCAAGCCACGCAGCTTCGTTGCCTTGATGAGTCTGTATGAGAGTAACTACATCCGCTTCGGCTGGCTGGCAGGCAATTTGCAGCAATTGCATGGCCGCCAGTGCTCGAGTGTGCCCGAGGACTGTGATCTCGTTCTCAATGTAGTCGAGCGTTGCCCTTATACGACCATACTCAACCTGACTTATCTTTTGTCGCATCCGACCGAGCCCGTCGAATATCCAGATATGCGCATTCGCATTTATCACGATGCGCGGCTGGTGGAGGCGCAGGCCTGGGCGGCGGCGCATCCACATCCGGTGCTGAAGGCGCTACGCAGCCGCGCAGAGCGTGAACTGGATCAGCGCTGGGCGCGCAACCTGATGTTAAATAAGTGGCTGGAATATTGTGTGGAGCGCGGCCACCGTTTCTCCGCGGGCACGAGGACCATTCCGCCCTCATGAGCTCTTGCGGTGGTGACCGCAATTCTCATGAAGGCACTTCGACAGCTGGGGCTGCTAAGACGCGCTGCGCGCGACGCGGAGGATCCGGAGGATCACCGCGTCCTTGCGCTGTTTCGCAACCGCGCTGAACTCAAAAAAGCCTACGCCGCGCTGCAGGACGAGATCTATCGTCTCAAGGACCGCATCAAACAGCAGGAGGGCGCCACGCTGCGCACCCAGGAGATGCTCGGCGTGCTCGAGCAGCGCCTCGGGCTTGCGGACAGCGGCTTCCCCGCCCTCGTTTTCTATCAGCTGCGGCGACTGTGGCAGCTCGGGCGCGAGCTCACCGAGCAATTCGTCGCCGAGCTTGCGCGGCAGCTCGAGGAGCGCGAGCGCCGTGCACATCTCGCCGAACACAATCGTAAGCAGTTCGCTCGGCGCCAGGAACTCGAATCGCGCCTGAACGCCGCGCAGAGCGCGGTGGCCACGGCGCGCGAGCAGCTCAGCGAACTTGCGGCCCGACTCGCTCGACTCACCCGGTTCTGGCATTACTTCAAGCGCCGTGCGGTGGCGCGGCAGCTTGAGGCGGCACGCGCCGCGGCCGACGTCGCCGAGCTTGCGATGCAAACGGTGCAGCAGGCCGCCAACGATCTGGAACAGGAGCCGCAACCGGAGTTTCCGGGGCTCTCGGTGGAGGCGCGGCGCACGATCAACCTTACGGCAATCGGCTACGCCGAGGTGCTGTGCCTGCGCCTTCGCAGTACACCGCTCGTGGCGCGGGCGCGCGATGCCACCGCGCGGCGCGAGGTCAGTGATGACTACGGCAATCGCGCGGAGTGTGAGGCGCTTATGGCGCAGATCGAACGGGCGAGCGCGGTGCTGCAGGCACGTACCAACATCGGGCAGGAAGTCAAAGAGCGCAGCGAGCGGCTGCGCAAGATCGTACGCTATAAAAACGCGGCTGATACCGTGCCGATGAGCGACTCAATCATGTTTGCGGAGAACAGCAACGGCGCGCCCGGCGATGCCAAACTGCCCAACGTCCTCTCCGAGGACACCTGGGATCTCTTCCGAGTGCTGCTGCGCTAGCTGCGGCGCGCGGTCTGGCTGGCAGGCGCTGCGGGCAGAGCGCGTGCGCCGCTCACCATGTCTGCCATGATCTCGGCAGCCTGCGTGAGTACGACGTCCGGGGCCTCGGCCTTCTCCAGTTCCTCGATGTTGCTGATGGGCGGCTGCCCCTTGGCAGCGCGCCGCTCGTTCTCGCGCGCGAGGCGCTCCTTGTCCTCGCGCGTGCGCTCCTCGCGCCGCGTGCTGAGGTTGAGCGACACCGAGTGCTGGTCGCGAATGGTGTCGATGGCGGCGATGTCGGCAACGAGCCAGCGATAATCCGGATCGCGCTGCGCGCGCGTGTCCTCATCGCTGACCAGAGTGGGAATCGGCATGTTGGAGGAGGGCCCCTCGGAGTGGAAGGGCACGCCCGCGATGCGATCCCAGGGCAGCGCCGAGTCAAGCGCGCTCTCGCCAACTTCCTTCATGTCGATGGGCGAGGGCAGCTCGACGTCAGGCTCAACGCCGCGATGCTGCGTGCTCTCACCGGTAATGCGATAGAACTTGCCGATCGTCACGGTGAGCTGACCGTTCACGGGCTTGGCAGACCAGCGATCGAGCGGCACGAGATTCTGCACGGTGCCCTTGCCGAAGGTGCGTTGGCCGAGAATGATGCCGCGGTGATAGTCCTGGATGGCGGCTGCGAAAATCTCTGAGGCCGAGGCGCTGAAGCGATCGACCAGCACTGCGAGCGGGCCGTCGTAATCGCTCGCAGGCTCCGGATCATCGAGCACCTCGAGTCGCCCGGTCGTATCCCGCAGCTGTACTACCGGGCCGTGCTTGATGAACAGACCCGTAAGCGCGGTCGCCTCCGGCAAATAGCCGCCGCCGTTGTTGCGCAGGTCGAGCACCAGGCCATCGACTTTCTCGGTCTTGAGCTCGTTCAACAGGCGGCGCACATCGCGCGTGGTGCTGCGATAGTTTTCATCGCCGGCGCTTTGCGCGGCGATGTCCTGGTAGAAGCCGGGGACGGTCACGACGCCGATCTTGTAGGGGCGCCCGTCGCGGTTGATCGTGCGCACATCCTTATGCGCCGCCTGCGCTTCGAGGGTGATCTTGTTGCGGATGAACTCAAGTTTCTTCTCCGGCGATCCGGGCGGCGCCCCGGCCGGCAGCACCTGCAGGCGCACGATCGAGCCGGACTTGCCGCGAATCAGCTGTACGACATCATCGAGGCGCCAGCCGATCACATCGACTATTGGCCCGTCGTGGCTTTGGCTGACGCCGGTGATGCGATCATTTGCCGCGATCGTTCCCGCGGCGGCCGCCGGGCCGCCCTGGATCAGATTTGTGATCGTGACGTAGTCGTCAACAACCGCCAGTGATGCCCCGATGCCCTCGTAGTTGAGGCTCATCTGGATGCGGTATTCTTCGGAATTGTTCGGCGAGAAATAGCTCGAGTGCGGATCGAAGGTCCGTGCGTAGGCATTCATCAAATTCTCGAACACGTCCTCGGATTTGATCTGATCGACGCGCTTTAGCACCCGCTCGTAGCGCTTGTGCAGCAGGTCGGCCGCCTCGGGCCAGGTCTTGTTCGTCAGCATCAACGAGAGCGCATCGTTCTTCACGCGCTTGCGCCACAGCTCATTCATGTCCGCTTCGTTAGCCTGCCAAGGGGTGTGCTGGCGATCAAACTGGAAGGTTTCGTTCGTCGTCCAGTCAGGCTCGGTCTTCAGCAGCTGCAGCGCGTAGCGGATGCGCTCGCGATTGCGCTCCTGAAAACGCGCGAAGATGAGATAGGCGGGATCGATGTCACCGGTATGGATCATCTCATCGAAGCGCATGCGCCAAGGCTCAAACTCGGCAACGTCGCTGGCGAGAAAATAGCTGCGCTGGCCGTCGAGAAAGTCGAGGTAGCGATCGTAGACCTGGCTCGAGAAGTGCCCATCGATCGTCGTGTGGCGGTAGTGATAGCGCTCGAGGATTTCACCGATCTTGCGCGCGATCGCGCGCTGATTGTCGGTCGGCGTCACGGCCCCCGGCGGCAAGAGTGAGCTCGATGGCGGGGCGGGCGTTGCGCTCACCACGGCGAGCGCCGCGGCGGTCATCAAGAGTGCCGCAAGCCAGGCTGAGAAATGCCGCAGAGTTTTTCGCATTACGTCTGTCATCCGCCGTTTTCGGTACACTGCACCTGCAAGGCTAGAGTGGCCGCTGCGCACCAGCAAGTGCGATGCGGCAAACCGAGCCGAATCATCCTGCACCCTAGCCCCATGCGCCCACTTGCAGTACTGCTCGGAATCGTGATGGGCTCGGCAGTCTCGATGGCTGTCGGGCTCATCCTGACTTGGGTGGTCTTCCTCTTCCTCTCCGACAGTGCCGCGCGCTTCGCGCCCGAGCGTCTGCCGCTCGCCCGCGGGATCCTCGTCTTCTCGCTGATCTCGGCAGCTTCCGCCACAAGTTTCTATGGAGAGCTGCGCGTGCGGCGCTGGCGTTTCCTGAGCCACCTTGCGGTGATTGCGCTCCTCGGACTCGCCGTCTGGCTGTACTGGCCTTGAGTATAGAGGCTTTGTCTTAGAGCCGCGCAGTACGGCGCAGGTTCCCCTCGCAAAGAATTGTGCGCCGCGACGCCAAGTTTTAGCGGCCGCGCACCTGAGCGTACAGCAGCCGCGCAAGGAGCGTCATAACGTAGGGCCCCAGCGCCACCGACCAGAAAATCGGCGAGCCGTGCGCCAGGCCGCTCATGAAATCCGAGAGCAATTTGCCCGCGCCACCGCGGTTGTAGGGCCCGAGGAAGGCATGCCCGACGCTGTAAATGACCAGCGGCGCGACAATAAATCCGGCGACGGCGCCGATGAGGGCGATCAGAAGCTCGCGGCGCACCGGGTGGGTGGCTGCATCGAGGTCCTCGGGCAGATCGGGTTCAGACGCGGTGGATTCCAATGGCCAACGGCTCCTCCAAAGGGCCGGGCATAATAGCGCGTCATGCAGCCCATTCGCGCAGCGGTAATCGGCGTTGGATATCTCGGGCGCTTTCACGCCCAGAAGTATCGCCAGGCTCAGTCGTGTGAGCTCGTGGCGGTGGTGGATGTGCGGGCGCTCGCGCGCGAGGCGGCGCAGCAGGAATTCTCCTGCGAAGCGCTCGGCAACTACCGCGACCTTCTCGGGCGCGTCGATGTTGTGAGCGTCGTGACGCCCACGCCTACCCACTTTGCGATTACGCGCGATCTTCTCGCCTCAGGCGTCCACGTACTTGTGGAGAAGCCCATCACCGAAAGTGCCGGCGAGGCGCGCGAACTGATTGACCTTGCACGCGCGCATCGCTGCGTGCTGCAGGTCGGGCACCTCGAACGCTTCAACCCGGCGATTCGTGCGGCAGAGCCCTACCTCAAGGCGCCGCGTTTCATCGAATGCCATCGCCTGGCGCCCTACCGGGAGCGCGGCACCGAGGTCAATGTGGTGCTCGACCTCATGATCCACGACATCGACATCGTGCAAACCATTGTCGGCGTGCCGGTTGCGGCGGTGGAGGCGATCGGTACGGCGGTGTTCTCCGAGGAGATCGACATCGCCAACGCGCGGCTGCGCTTCGAGAACGGCTGCGTCGCCAACGCGACCGCGAGTCGCGTGAGCATGAAGACCGAGCGCAAGCTGCGCGTCTTTGAGGACGAGGCGTACCTGTCGATCGATCTGCAGCAGAAGATTCTCACGGTCATTCGCAAGCGTCCGGGCAATCTCGAGCCGGGGGAGCTACCGGTGATCATCGAGGAGCGCAGCTTCGATCAGGGGGATGCACTTAGGGAGGAGATCGAGTCCTTTCT
>Ga0302324_100001757_pt1 | contig 51778 bp, 39 predicted proteins | sample Palsa_T0_1_FD_201949 | JGI IMG/M metagenome (GOLD analysis project Ga0302324, IMG submission 201949) | Peat permafrost microbial communities from Stordalen Mire near Abisko, Sweden - Palsa_T0_1 | ecosystem: Environmental > Terrestrial > Soil > Palsa > Peat permafrost | place: Sweden: Abisko...
CGAATATCAACTGCCGCATCTTCCCAGGCGAGACGGTCGAGGGCACCCAGGCCGCTCTCGAGGCTGCGATCGGCGATTCCGGCGTGAAGGTGACTGTGGTGCCTCCAATCCATCCGCTCGCTGTGCCCCCACCACTCGATCCCAAGATCATCGGGCCAGCCGAAAAGCTGGTCGCCAAATACTTTCCCGGTGTCCCACTGGTTCCCACCATGTCCACCGGCGCGACCGATGGGATTTATCTGGAGGCGATCGGCATTCCGGTCTACGGCGCGCCCGGAGGTTGGGCGGATCCGGACGGCAATGGCGTCCATGGGTTGAACGAGCGCCGGAGCGTGCGTTCCGTATTCGTCGGCCGCGATTTCCTCACCGATCTAGTTAAGGTGTATGCGGACTCGAACTGACCGGCGGCCGGATTAGTCCCAGCGGTTGGCATTCTCGTTGAAACCGGGACGCTGCGCCCGAACGACGCAGAAGCGCTGGCCGCTCGGCGCTTCCATTATGGTCCAGCGCTCACGTCGATCGATCTCCTTGGCGCCCAGCTTCGTCAGGCGCGCGACTTCGGCAGCAATGTCGTCGGTCTCGATATCGATGTGGACACGGCTCTCGTGCTCCACTCGCTGAATCTCCACGATGGGCTCGTTGGCAGAGATCTTCAGCATGCGGTAATTACCGCGGCTATCCGGATGCTCCAGATCCACGGGGCGACCTAGCGCCTCGCCCCAGAAGCGGGCGGCCCCGTCCAAATCGGAGACGCGGCAGTCGATCAGCACGGCGCAGAGGCGGGAGTGGTGCATCTCTGTGCGATCGCGCAAGCGATCAGCTACTTCGGCAGCGGCATGGAATGGGCGACATCCGCCATGCGCTCGCCATACCACAACGTGTCCCCAGAGGGCTCAATCGCCGTGGGTACGGCCAGACCCTGCTGCAGCACCGTGATGCTCGCGGTGTCGCCGCTGACCGTCACCGAGTCCACTTTGCCAGCGCCATTCTCAGTCAGGAAGAGCTTGCCATTAGCGGCGCGCATGCCATCCGGTCCTTTAATGGGCTTGTCCGTCCAGATGTCCTCTGGTTTGCCGGCCTTGCCGCTGGCGTCCGTTGGAACGCGATAGAGTTTATTGAAAAAGACGTTGTTTTCGTACAGCACATCGCCCAGGAAAGTGATGCCATCTATGCCGAGCAGCGTACGGTCATCGCTGAACAACTCCGGCGCAGTCGCACCGGGCCTCAATCGCCAGATCTTGGCGCCAAGGGTGTCACTGATATAAAGCGCCTTGTCCGGCCCGATCACAAAATCGTTGCAGAGATTCTGGTCGCCCGGCAGGTCCCAGCGAAATTTAGCCGCGGCAGTCTTGAGATCAAAGCTGCGCAGCGCGCTGTGGGTACGGCCGCCGGGGGCAGGTGCCGGATAGATCTCGCAGGCCCAAAGCGTATTAGTGGGCGCGTCTGAAAGCACCCCCAGGAAGAATACTGTGCCGTCGGCGCTGACATCCACGAAGACGTCGGCTTTATCGGCACCCTTCTTGGCGCGGTAGATTTTCGGGCTTGAGGCGCTGCCCAGGATCAGGTCCCCATTGGGCGCGACGGTGATGCTTTCGGGCTGGGACTTTGCCGGTACCGAAACGTTAGCGGCAAACGCGGACGAGGCCAGCAGGATCGATAGGCCGGCGGCGAGTGTAGAAGTGCGGATCATATGAATTCCCTCGATTGTTCTGGCTGTAGCTTAGCGCAGGGGCTGTCGTCGACACCATGCCCGCAGTCGCTAACCTACGAGCACTTCGCTGACCTGCACTACCGGCGTCTGATCGGTGTAGTTGGGAATATCAGCCATGATCTCGGCGATGTGCGGGCTAAAACTCTTTTGAAAGGCGTCGACGGAATCGCAAAGGATATGGCACATACCAATGTAGGTGGCCGGCACGCCTGGGGCGCCGCCGGAGAGCCCTTTGTCTACGCTGTAATGCTTGCAGCTATCGCCCATGCGGCTCTTTACGAGTGGCATGTGCTTGTTACGGTAGTAATCATGATCGAATCTCGCCCCAGGCACATTGGCGTACATCACGGTGACCTTGATCATTGTTTTTTCCTGGCTTGCGGTATATTCAGTCGGCCGATAGCTGCTGCGCAGGGGCGCGGTATTGAGTCCATAGCGTATCGCGACCAGCGGTAACAGCCCAGAGCCGAAGCCATTCGAATCAACTAAGTAGAAGCTCCGGGAATGCCTGCGCAATTAGACAAAAGGAGGGGTGTTCGCATGCAAGAATCCAATGAAAAACGCAGCGCATACCGAACTGCTTTACTGCTGCTGCTCCCGCTGGTTGCCGGGCGTGGATTTTCTGCGCCTGAGGCAGCTTCAGCACCGTGGCTCGACAACTCGCAGCCAGCCGAAGTGCGCGCGCAGGAGCTGGTGAGCCGTATGACGCTTGATGAGAAGGCCGCGCAGTTGGAGGATTGGGCGCCGGCGATACCGCGACTCGGCGTCCCTGATTACCAGACTTGGGGTGAAGCGCTGCATGGCGTTGCACGCGCGGGACATGCCACCGTGTTTCCCCAGGCGATCGGCATGGCCGCGACCTGGGATGATGCGTTGGTACTGCGCATGGGAGAGGTCATTGCGACCGAGGCGAGAGCGAATTTCAACCAGGCGCAACGCGAAGGCAATCACGGCATTCATTACGGACTGACCTTCTGGTCGCCCAACATCAATATCTTTCGCGATCCGCGTTGGGGACGCGGGCAGGAGACCTACGGCGAGGATCCACTGCTGACGGGCAGAATGGGGGTCGCTTTCATAAAAGGTGTGCAGGGCGATGATCCGCTGCATCCGAAGGCCATCGCCACGGCCAAGCATTTTGCCGTGCACAGTGGGCCTGAGTCGCTGCGTCACGGATTTGATGCCAAAGTGAGTGCGCGCGATCTGGAAGAAACCTATCTGCCCGCATTTCGGGCAGCGGTTACTGAAGGTCACGTCAAGTCAGTGATGTGTGCCTATAACGCGGTTGACGGCATGAGCGCCTGCGCGAACGGGATGCTGCTGCAGGAACATTTGCGCGACGCGTGGGGCTTCAAGGGTTTCGTCGTTTCCGATTGCGGTGCGATTGTAGATGTCTACCAGGGCCATCATGAGGCGCTAGACATTGTGCACGCTGCATCGATTTCGCTGCAGGCCGGCACGGATTTGTCCTGCAGCATCTGGCAGCCTGGTTTCAACACATTGGCGGATGCCGTGCGGCAGGGTTTCCTCAGCGAAGATATGGTCATCCGCTCGGCCGAGCGGCTGTATACAGCGCGCATGCAGCTCGGCATGTTCGATCCTCCGCACAGCAGCGCAGCGGATCAGATCCCGTTCAGCGCCGTTGCCTCGGCCGAGCACCGTGCTATCGCGCTTGAGGCCGCCGAAGAGTCCATGGTGCTGCTGCAGAATGACGGTGTACTGCCCTTGCAGTCCGCGCCACGGCGCATCGCTGTGATCGGGCCGACAGCGGATCTCGAGGCGTCGCTCGAGGGTAATTACAACGGCACTTCACTCGATGCGGTCAGTCCGCTGGACGGCATTATTCGCCAATTTCCGGATACTAGTGTGCATTACGCACAGGGCTCGGTACTTGCCGATGGACTGCCCATGGTTGTGCCACGCACGGTATTCGGGCAGGGCCTGACAGCCGAATATTTTGCAACGACTGACTGGACTGGACGACCCGTCGCGGTCATGCGCGATGCGAGCATCCAGCACAACTGGGACAAAGCATTCCCGGTCGCCGAACTGCTTACACATGACTATTCGGTACGCTGGTCTGGAACGGTGAAGGTACCGGCAGCCGGGACGTACCAGTTCGAGGTCAATCCCGTCAGGGCCTTTCCGTACTCGCCGCGCGAAACCTATCGTCTGCTGCTCGATGGCAAGGTTCTGGGCGAAGGCGAATTGAACTCAGGCAAATCCACACCGGTCACCGGTAATTCCGTGTCCGCGCCACCGCGCGCGCCGCAATCGACACCGGCGATGCTCAGCGTGAATTTCACGAATACGGAGCCGCACAGTTTTCAACTTGAATACAGCCACTCCGGCACTCGTGCTGGGGGCGGGGTTACGTTGGAATGGGTTCCGCCAAGTGCAGTACAACTCGACGAGGCGGTGGCTGCGGCCAGAGACAGTGACCTGGTCATTGCGTTCGTGGGACTCTCGCCGAATCTGGAAGGCGAAGAGATGCCGATCCACATCGAAGGCTTCGATCGAGGTGACCGCACGCAACTTGATCTGCCCCGATCGCAAAGACAACTGCTCGAGAGCCTCGGCGCGAGCGGTAAACCGGTCATTGTCGTGAACTTAAGCGGCAGTGCGGTGGCGTTGACGTGGGCGCGGGCCCATGCCGCCGCGGTACTTCAAGCGTGGTATCCGGGGGTCGAGGGCGGCACAGCGATAGCGCGCACACTGGCGGGTCTTAATAACCCAGCGGGGCGCTTACCGCTGACGTTTTATGCAAGCCTGAAGGACTTGCCGGCCTTCGACGACTATTCAATGCAACACCGAACCTATCGTTACTATCGAGGCAAAGCTTTGTGGGGTTTCGGCTATGGACTCAGTTATTCGAGTTTCCGCTATGGCGCGCCGTTGCTGGCGTCTAAAACCTTCGCAGCGGGTGAAAGCCTGCACGCGAGCGTCGTGGTGACCAACTACAGCGCTCGTGCCGGTGATGAAGTCGTCGAGGCTTACCTGAAGACGCCGCAGAAGGATGGCCCGAGGTATTCGCTGGTCGCCTTCAGGCGCGTGCACCTGGATGCCGGACAGAGCCGAAACGTCGAGCTCGATATCGATGCACGCGCCATGTCGGCGGTCAATGAGAGCGGTGAGCGCACCGTGCCCGCGGGTGACTATCAATTAAGCATAGGCTCTGCCCAACCGAGCGAGACTCATGCGGGCGTCAGTGCAAATTTCAGCATCCGCGGCAGCAAGCGTCTGGAAAAATGAGCACTGGCGGAAACGCGCTAAAGTCCCTGTCGCTCGCCGCTCGCTGAGCCCCCTTGCCGTCGCCCGAGCAGGTAGCCGGCTCCAAACGGAAGACCCAGCACCAGCAGCGTCAGCAGTATCAACAAGAGCAGCGTCTCGCGCACCAGTTTGCGCAGTTCTTGCCAGGATGTGTCGACGGCATGGGCCGCGATGCGCTCGGCGTCTTCGGCGACGCGCGCACGCTCAGTATCGAAGGCGGATGTGATGCCTTCTCGTTCAGTCGCGATGTTGGCCGCCAACGCTTCGCGCTCGACATGCATTGTGCGCAGTGTCTGCATCCAGGAAGCGTCCAGCCGATCTGAGGAGGCCAGCAGACTGGCGCGCAGTTCGGCAATCGCCTGATGCGCCAACGCGGGACTGGTGTCAGCAAGCATTGCAATGCGCTCGAGTTGCGCGTCTATGTCCCGAAAGGCCACTCGATAGGATGCGCCGTCGAAGCCAGCACGGTTGAGCGCCAGTTCGGTCTGCCACAGACTCATTGTGGGGACCCGCTCACCATAGATGCGCACGCGGTCTGAGAGGTCGCCGAGGGCTTGGGCCACTGTACCTTCAACTCGAAGTGGAGCGTCATCGCGTTCGTCGATAGTCCACGCCGCCAGCACGGATGGACGTACGATATCCACGCTCTCGAGCGGGTTGCGCTGGGCGTAACCAACGACAAACGTGCGATACCGTGGATAGTCGTCGCCCGTCAGCTGTTTGGCGAGTGCATCAGCCTCGTCCGCGAGTTGCGTGGCACCGAGGCGCACGTCTGCCTGGGCGCTTCCCAGGATGTCTGCCCCGGCACCGGTGACGAGAAAATCACGGAATTGCACCGCGAAGGACCAGGTATCCAGTAGGCTCGCGATCGGCGAGAGCCCCGTGGATGAGCGCGTAATTTCAGTGACCGCGCTCAGTTTGAGGCGAATCGCCTGCAATCGCACTGCCAGATCAGACGCATTTGGGGCAGCATCATCGAGTAGGTGCGTGATCGTGCTTACAAAATGTGCCGCGTAGTCGCGGGTCAGCAGGCGAGCTTGCTGCTCACGCGCGCTCAGGGGTTTCTCCGGAGACTTGATTGCAAGTAGCGAGCAGCCACTCAACAGCAGACCCGCGAGCAGCAGCGCAGCGCGGCGCAGTATTGGGCGCACACAGTGGTCAGAAGATCTCATGATGGACCAGGCTCTGGTTCTATTTATCCCAGGCGTTCAAATCCGCGCAACTGCTGAGCACCTGATGCTTAATACTAGAATATATTATCGGTTGAAGCCGACAAAGTGAGTCCGGCAGCTCGATGGTACAAGAAACAGCAGAGTCGGAAGGCACTCTTAAGCAGCGCGGGGGCATGTTTCGCGTGCTCTCGCGCAGTGGCAGGAGTTTCTGGATCGATGCAGCGAAAATGCTGGCGCCATGGCTGATTGCCAGCGCGGCCTTAATCTTCGTCGCCCTTCATTTCCTGCGTCCAGGGCCGGCGAGCACGCTCACCATCGCCAGTGGCCCTGCCGGTACGAAGTTCAATCTCGTGGCGCAGCAGTACCAGAAGATCATGGCGCGCAACGGCATCAGGCTTAAGATCGCTGTAACCGAAGGCTCTCTGGATAACTTGAGCCGGCTGTTGGATCGGCGCAGTGGTGTGGATATTGCCCTGGTTCAATCCGGCACGCCGCATCCTGCGGACACCGACGATCTGATATCGCTCGGCAGTGTGTTCTACATTCCACTCACCATTTTTTACCGCAACGCGACGCCGATCGAGCGGCTGTCGCAGCTGCGCGGCCAGCGAATCGCGATTGGGCCGCCGGGCAGCGGCACCCGGTCTCTGGCCGAGGCGTTGCTTAAGGGCAATGAGATCGAGGCCGGCGGCCCGACACAATTTCTTGACCTGGATGGTGAGCCCGCCAGGAAGGCACTGCTGGCACAGCAGGTGGACGCCATATTCCTCACCGGCGACTCGGCCTCTACGCAGACCATACTCGAAATGCTCCATCAGCCCGGGATCCGACTGTTCGATTTTCCCCAAGCCGATGCCTACGTTCGCCGCTTTCGTTACCTGAACAAACTCGAAATACCGCCGGGCGCGTTTGATCTGGGCGAGAATCTTCCGTCGGAGCAGCTCAATCTATTGGCACCCACGGTTGAGCTGCTGGCGCACTCCGGTCTTCATCCAGCGCTGTCCGATTTATTGCTCGAAACGGCGATGCAAGTGCATGGCGGCGCCACACTGCTGCAGGCCGCGGGGCAATTCCCCAGTCCCGCGACCAACGATTTTCCGATCAGTACCGATGCCGCGCGGTTTTATAAATCTGGCAAAAGCTTTGCTTATCGTTACTTGCCATTTTGGCTTGCGAGCTTGCTCGATCGTATCGTCGTCGTCTTCTTGCCGGTCTTCCTTGTGGTGATACCCATACTTCGCTACCTGCCTGCCTTATACAACTGGCGTATCAAGAGGCGAATTCACCATTACTACGGACAGCTCATGGCACTCGAGCGCCAGTCTGTCGGCGCACCGACTGCGGAACAGCGGGCCCAGATCCTCGAACGGCTGACGCGGATTGAAAAATCAGTCATTGCGTTAAAAATCCCGGGCTCGCACGCGGATGAGCTCTACATACTGCGCGAACACATGCAATTCGTGCGCGAGAACCTCAGTCGACATGAATCTGAAACGCGCGCCGTGGTCGACAATGTATGAGCAGCGCTCGGGTGAAAGGTGCTGACGGGCTAGCTATGCTTTTCGCTCGCCTGCTGCGCCCGAGCGGCACCGATCGCGGTTTTGACATGCTGGCGCTCTTCGGGTGGCGGCAACATGGCCTTCATGCCCAGCGAATGAAGCCACAGCTCCCTGCACCAACCCTTGGCGTGATAAAGATGTTCGTCTTCTTCGTCCTCGACCTCGGCCGCAGGGCCTTCCAGTATATGCTTATAGTCGCCGGTAGCGTGTTCGGCACATTTTGAAATCAATTCCCAGTCAAGATGATCCTTGGTTTCCGCCAGAACGACGCATTCGCAGGCGACGATTTGGGCGGCCTCGGGCTCTCCGGCTTTGAGCGCAGATTGCATGGCGTGCACCAGCGCGAGGCCCATCGATCTCACGATTGAGCGTCCTGCACTGTCTTGCTCGGGATCTATTTTAAGCTTGGCGCAAATGTCGAGTAGGATTCGACCGTGATTGCGAGTCTGGTTCAGATATTTTTCGAATTCTTTCTTGAGTTCGTGATTGTTGACGCACTTCAATGCCGTCTCGTAGACATGGACGCCGCCCCGTTCGTGCTCCAGGGACTGCAAAAGTAGCTCTGTAACCTGATCCCGGTTCATGTTCCGTTCCCCTCGATTGTCAGCTGATTGCGACGCACAGATCCTGGAGCGAATGTTGCGGCTTCATCCACATGCATGCAGTCGTCCCCATGCCTGCGGTGGCGTCAGACGGGCGGCCGCATAATGCGATTGCTGGCATAAGAGGGATCCGACGGCGGCTGCTGACGCAGCGGACGGTATTCATGAGCAAGTCAGCCACGGTGCTGATCGCACTTCTGGGATTGGCGATCGCCACAGCGGCGGTGATCTGGCTGGGCGCGCGTCACATTGCCGACGCCATTGCCCATATCGGCTGGATCGGGTTGGCCTATGTCGTGGCATGGCAGCTGGCCGTGTACGTAGGGCTGGGTCTGGCGTGGGCGATTGTCTGTCCGGGTGTTTCCGCCTGGAAACTTATCTGGGCAAGACTGGTGCGCGAAGGCGGTCAGACCTGTCTGCCATTCTCCGAAATTGGTGGGCTGATCTTCGGTTCACGCGCTCTGATGCTCTGTGGTGTGGATCTTGCTCTGGCCGCTTCCTCCAGCATCGTCGATGTCGCCACCGAGGGAATTTCGCTTGCGCCATTTATGCTTTTTGGACTTCTGACAATGCTGCTAGCCCGTCCGCATGCCGCGCTGATTCTGCCCGCGAGCGCAGGGCTTGGGCTACTTCTACTCGGGGGTGTTTCAGCCTATTTGTTGCGCCGTCGGCTGTCGGATCTGCTGCGCATCGGTACCGAGTGGCTGCTGAAGAAGTGGGTGCAAGACGCGCCGCAGAAATCGGAGGACATGGAGCGGTTGTTGCGAGTACTGTTTGGCCGACACGGGCGCATAGTCGGTGCATCGATGCTTCATCTGCTGTGCTGGGCCGGGGGCGGCGTCAATATCTGGATCGTCTATCATCTGCTTGGGGCCAAGCCCAGTCTCGCCGACGCGCTGGCGATTGAGAGCATTCTGAGCGCGGTCCTGGGCGTTGGCTTTTTGGTGCCGGCGGGAGTCGGGGTCCAGGAGCTCGGTTATGTGGGCATAGGGCAGCTATTCGGTATTCCGCCGTACCTCTCGTTAGCTCTGTCGCTAATCCGTCGCGCCCGTGACATTCTGATTGGAGCTCCGGCGCTGCTGGTCTGGCAGGGGCTGGAAGCGCGCGAGGTGCACGCGACTCGACGCTGAGGGCGAGAGGCTCGAGAACGCTCCGGGGTGCTGGCAGACACACCTAGGGGGCAGAGGCGTATAATTGGCCCAAGAGGTGATATATGGCTATCAACATTCCTCTGCCAGGCGCGATCGCTGTAAGCCTGCTTTTCATTGCTTCCATAGCGATGAGCGCTGAGGCGCCGCCGCAAGCACCCAAGCCTGCTGCGCGGCCATACCTATGTGCTCCTCAGTCGGATAGTCGATTACCGGCCTCTGATCGCAAGTGCCCGGAATTCGGTCATTCCTGGAGCAGCCAGGACATTCAGCGCACGGGTGCCCCCACGGTGGGTGACGCGCTGCGATTGCTCGATCCGACTCTGATCGTGCACCAATAGAGCTTCGCGCAACCCCTACCGTCGGTACCTAAGCACGCTAGGGTAATTTCTCAATCTGCTGCTGCACTTGACTGCGAAATTGCAGCGGATGAGCCACATTATGAAATGGCTCGGTGGTCCCGCCGGTGCCGATCACGACAATGGCTCCATAGCCCAGCATCCTGCCGATCGTGGTTTCGATGACCTCGATGGATTCCACTTTGTTCAGCAGCATTTCGATCGTCTTTCGGCTCGCCAGACCGGTCTTTATCACTACGCGACGATTTGTGACCGCCATTTCCGTAGCATTGCGCCGTACCATGCCTATGACGATTACGAGTAGACCGGCGATGACTAACACGAGGCCACCGACTTTCATCATGTGCGAGGTGCTGCTTTCGAGTGTCGTCTGACCCATAGCGTAGTAAAGCAGCAACGCCCCCGGCAGGATCAGCAGCAAACAGCCCACGATTATGTGACCGAGCATCACGATCCAATGCAGGCGTGTCTGGTACGTGACCGTCTCCCCGGGTACCAAGTTGGATTCTATGTAGCTCATCGGGCCTTTATCGTGAGTGCAGCGCTAGTCTCGGTCATCGATGCAGGCGCGTCAACGCGCACAATTATGCAGCCGAATCTTAGCTCGGAGCCGCTACTCGCGCGCTCGATGCAATGTCATCGACGGCTGACAGAGGCCGGGGTCACGCGCCGCTACTACTCTGAACGAGTAAACGCTCCTATGCTCTGACCTATCATCAGCGGAGCAATACAGCCATGAATACTAAAGGTGCAAATCAGACGCAGACTCAACGGGGCGCCCAGCAGTCGCAAAGCCAGGGCAACAGAACTCTGAAACCAGAACCACAAAAGCCCGAAAAGCCCGATCCGCATGCTCGCACAAGCGTCCCAGACGAAGACCCCGACACGCTGACCGAGGAAGATTATTCCGCGGGCGATCCGCATCCGGATTCGCGCCCGGATTCGCGGCGGGATCAGACCGTAGACCCGGAGCGTAGCGGCGGGGCGCAAGACCACTCACAATCGATATGACTGAGTAATTGCCCTACGAGATCGATGCCAGCGTGGCAGATGTGGACTATGACGTTCTGATCGTCGGAGCTGGTGCAGCGGGACTGGCTGCAGGACGCCTGCTGGCCGGTGCCGGTATGCGCGTCGCCTTGCTCGAAGCACGCGACCGTATCGGCGGGCGTATCTTGACCGAGCGGGTCGCGACAAATAGTGCAGGCATGTCGATTCCAGTAGAGCTCGGCGCGGAGTTCATTCATGGCTTGCCTCAGGAAACCTGCAGCCTCGTGCGCGAAGCAGAGCTCGTTACCTCGGAGGTGCGTGGTTCTCGCTTGCGCTTTGCCAACGGGCGGCTCGCGGCCGCCGCTGACAATGACGGTGGTGTGTCGGTCCTTGAACAGATGGTGGTCTGGGCAGGCAAAGAGCTCAGGCAGGCAGACATAAGCTTTGCGCAGTATCTGAAACTTGCGGCAGTTGATGAGCGCGCCTGCAAAAGTGCGCTCAGGTACGTCGAGGGCTTCAACGCGGCGGACAGTCAACGCATCAGTGTCGCGGCCTTGGCCGAGCAACAGCAGGCCGAAGATCGCATCGAGGCCGACCGCTTGTTCCGCGTCACCAATGGCTACGACGCGTTACCGCAATTCCTGGCCAGAGCGATCGAGCAAAACGGCGGCAGCATTCTTCTGGATCGGGTGGTGCAAAGGATTGCCTGGCGCGCCGGAGCCGTGACTGTGGGCGGACTGGAGGCGGGGGGCAGCGTGTTTAGTTTGCGGGCGCCATGTGCGGTGATTAGCCTGCCGCTGGGTGTGTTGCAGGCGCAGACGGTCTTATTTTCGCCCACGCCAGGGGAAGTATTGACCTATGCCGGGCGCCTGGCGATGGGGGCGGCGCTGCGCGTGTCGCTGCTGTTTCGATCAAGGGTCTGGCGCGAAGCTGCATCAAGCGCGCCACGATTGTCAGCGGAGCTCGATGAGCTCAGCTTTCTGCTTGCCAGCGAAGAGGAGCTGCCGTCAACGTGGTGGACATCGATGCCCGAGCCAACGCCGCTGATCACGGCGTGGGTTGGCGGCCCGAGGGTGACCGCGCTCAAGCAGAGGGTAGGGGTGAACGCAGCCCCCGAAGCGCTGGCATTTGAATGTGTCCAGACTTTGGCGAAAATCCTCGGTCAGCCCGCCGCGAGTCTGCAACATCAGCTGTTGAGCTGGCATTCGCACGATTGGCAGGCGGACGAGTATGCCCGTGGGGCCTACAGCTACGTGCCTGTCGGCGCATTGGACGCCTCGGAGAAAATGGCGGAACCGGTGCACGACACTCTGTACTTCGCCGGTGAGCACACCGGTAGTGGCGCACATTGGGGTACCGTGCACGGTGCATTGCGCAGTGGCATTGACGCCGCGACACGGTTACTGAAGGCCAACCGACCAATCGACAGCGACAGTCACGCCGTTTGCGGCACGTAGCAAAATTCGCCAGATGTGAGGTTCCCATGACGAACAGATTGAGTGAGGATGAATATGCGCAACTCGATCCGGCGGAGACGCGCGCGTTTGCATCGCCGATCCCCTGTCAGGTGATCTCCAACGGCGAATTTCTGCCCGCGCCCCAAGGAGCGCTACAAAAGCAGTTCGAGGCGCGACTGAAGCAACGAGCCGGGATTCTGGCGCGGAAGCATGGACTTTCGCGCCGCAGCTTTCTGCGTACCGCATCGGGAATGGCAAGTGCATTTTTGACCATGAACGAAGTCTACGGGGCGGTATTCCAGGTCAGCGAAGCCGAGGCGGCCGATCCGGAACTCGGCGATGAGTTTGCCGGCCAACTCTCGGACCAGTTCATCATGGACGTGCACACGCACTTTTTGCGCGACGACACGCGCCTGCAGAATTTCGTCGCTATGCGCACCGACACCGGCGAGCGCGGCTATAACCCGGCGCTCACCAAACATCCGCAGACACTCGAGGAGGTCAAATTTCCGACCTATTTGAAGGAGGTTTTTCTCGACAGCGATACCAAAATCGCTGTCCTGAGCGGAGCGCCTTCCGACATTCCAACAGACTGGATGTTGAGCAATGACACGATCCGCCACGCCTGCGATCGCGTGAATCGCCTTGCGGGCTCCGAGCGCATGCTGCCGCATTTTATCTTCGTGCCTGGACAGCCGGGGTGGCTCGAGGCCATCGACCGCGGCATCGAGCTGCTCAAGCCCGCCGCGTGGAAGGGCTATACGATTGGTGACAATACGCATAAGGAAATCAGCCGCTATCCGTGGCGTATGGACGACCCGGCCGTGACCTATCTGGGCTACGAGAAATTCGCGAAGGCGGGCAGACCGGTAGTTGCCGTGCACAAGGGGTTATTTCCGCCCAGCGACGAGCAGCGTTTTCCGAAGCTGACGCAATATGCGAAGGTAGACGATGTGGGCAGGGCGGCGAAGGATTGGCCGCAACTGAAATTCCTGATCTATCACGCGGGTTACCGCTATACGGGAGGCGATAATCCCGAGCTGGCTGCCAAGCAATTTGATGAGACTGGGCGCATGGACTGGGTCAGCGATCTCGCGCAAGTGCCGGCCAAATACGCCGTGACTAACGTCTACGCCGATGTTGGCGCGAGCTTCGCGGCACTATGCGTGAGCCATCCGCGTGCCGCGGCGGCGATGCTGGGCATCCTGATCAAGGGCCTAGGTGCCGATCACGTGCTTTGGGGCACCGATTCGCTCTGGTTCGGCTCACCGCAGTGGCAGATCGAGGCGTTTCGAAGAATGGAAATACCCGAAGATATGCAGCGTCAGCACGGGTTTGCGCCGCTTGGACCGGCCAATGGAGCGATCAAGCGCGCCATCCTGGGCGAGAACGGGCCCAGAGTCTACGGTATTGAAAGGAAAGTGGCCGAACGCGGCTGGGGCAACGATGACCTTGCTCGTCATCGTGCGGCGTATCGCAATGGCGGCGCGCAGCGAAGCAATCTGGCATACGGCTTCGTGCGCAAGTCATTGAGTGTCTGAGGCCAGTCGCGAGGGATACAGCGCCGCACTGCCGTCCATATCATCAGTGTCGGCGTACAGCAGGGGCGAGGCCGCCGGCACGAGAATCGCGCCGTCCGTCACCTCGCCCAGCACGATGCGGTGATCCCCTGCCGCGTGCTCCGCCCGTACGCTGCAGTCGAAGAAGCCGAGCGCATCCGCAAGAATGGGTGTGCCGCCGTGACCCCGGCGCCAGGAAACGCTCAGCATCTTGTCCGGGTCGTCTTGTACTGAGGCGCCAAAGCGACGCGCGAGCCCCAATTGGTTGTGAGCCAGAACGCTGACCGTGAAATATCCGCCCGCATGCAGAAGTCGGTAGGAGACGTGTTTCGGGTTGATGGCCAGAGCCAGTAGTAGCGGATCATAGGATGCCTGTATCACGGCGGCGGCGGTGAAGGCGTCCTGCTTGGTTTCGTGTGCTACGCCGATGATATAGACACCGAGCGTAATGCGCCGGAATAGCGCGACGATGTCGGCGCTCATGGCCGACTGCCCGGCGGATTGGCAACGGCGGCCCGCGACGTGTCTTGCGCGCTGCTCGTCGCGCCAGTGTCAGGGCTTGCAGGAGCTTCGTTAGCGACCATCACGGTGCGCCGCGGATTAGCGATCTGAATGCCGCGGGCGCTAAATTGGTCAAGGATGCGTCGATTGAACTCGCGCTGTACGCTCCAGCGAGCGCTGTCGAGACACTCCATCTGTCCCGAGAGAGTTATCGCTGCGCCGTCTATCTCGTCAACACCCCAAAAATTGAAGTCAGACAATATGCCGTCCTTGGATTTCTTGTCCTCGCGCAACGCCGCGCCGATCTCCTTGAGCGTGGCGATGGCGAGATCGATATCCTGTCCAAAGGCTATGCTGACCTTGACAGTGACGATTCCCAGACCGCGATTGGTATTGTTGACGGTCGAGACCGAACTGAACGGGACCGTGTAAAGCGAGCCGTCACTGCCGCGCAACCGCACGGTGCGGATACTCAGGTGCTCCACGGTGCCGGACACGCCCGCCAGCGTGACCCAGTCGCCGACCTGTATGGAGTTATCCAGCAGCAGGAAGATTCCCGTGATGACGTCCTGCACGAGCTTTTGGGAACCAAAACCGAGCGCCACACCGAAAATGCTGGCACCGGCGAGCAATGGGGCGATGCTGACGCCCAGATCGCTGAGTGCAACGAGCAGTACGACCGGCCCGATGGCGAGTGCGAGCGTGGCGCGCAGCATAGGTTGCAAGGTTCGCAGCCTCGCAGCGCGCGCCAGATCGTTTTCCTTGGTCCAGCGGTTGAGCCGCCGCTCGACTGAGACATTGATCCACTCCCACACAAACAGGGCCACTGCTGCGGCGACCGCTATGGTCGCCAGCGTTGTGGTGAGTCGGTGCACGATCGTGCCAGTGCGAAACGCTCCGCGTACGTTTGCGCCCCAGACCTGCAGCAGCAGCAACGCGGTCACGGCGGTGATGGTCCAACCGATCAGATGGCGTAGATACGGGTAGTATCGATAGGCATGTTGATGCACGAGCGAGCCGCGCGTCTGCTCTTCCTCGGCCTGAAACAGCTTAGCGACGGCGCCAAACGCCAGGATCGCTACGAGCCTGGCAACGACAAGGATCGCGATCGTAATGCCGCCCACATGCTCGAGTGCACGATAGCCGCTGCGCACGTCCAGCGCCCAGATGAACCACAGAGACATCACGATGAACACAGCGATAAAGGCCCAGGAGTCGGCGAGGGCGTCGCCGAATATGACCAGCGACTGATTGCGGGCGAACACGTCCCGCAGCCTCCTCGCCACGGGCTTGCGGCATTGCAGGATCCAGATCGAGAGCATCACATGACCGACGAGGGCAACCACTTTCATCAATGCGAGATAAGCCTCCTCGTTGAGCCCGAGTGCGAATGCCGTCGCTGCGAGGGCCGAGCCGAACGCGACGACACTGACGATGCGTACGACCCAGCGCTGCGCGAACGCAGCCGAATCATCGCTCATGCGCAACAACCGCAAGCCTGGTTGATCGGGTTGGAATAAAAAGCCGCTGACGATCACGACGACGCGGCTGACCACATAAATCTCAATCAGCGTGTCGGCTGCACGATCCGGTGCCCTGCCCGCCGCTGAGAGGATGAACATCATCAGACTGGCCGCTGCCACAAATACCACGAGCGGCAACAAATTCAGCAGCAGGTGCAATGCTGCTTGTGGCAACCGAGTGAGCAAGGATATGTGCTCAGCGGTGTGCTGCTGACCCTCGGTTTGATCTCCGACGGCCGCACCTGCAGGCGGCGCGATCGGTGCCGCAGAGGCAGTAACCCGGCGCAGCAGTCGCTGCGCGAGCCAGGCGAGGAGTAGCGCAGGCAGCAGCGCAGCGCACAGCGTCCAGATCAGATTGACCAGTGCAGCACGCTCGAGCGGGCTTTGCAGAAGCCTATTCCACCAATGCAGCACCGAACCTATATCGAGCAGCGCCGCGACGGAACGGCGCAGCGAAACGCCGGTCTGGACGGCTAAGGACGCGCCCTGGTGTATGACCTGCGACACCAGGCCATTCGGACGTATGGTCGCCGAGACGGTGATCGCACTGTTCGGCGCACCCGGGGCTGGCGCGGCCCCGGAGGCGGCCGATGGTGTGCTCAATGCGCCGGCGGCCGCGATCGCACGCAGCGTTGCCTCGACTTGCGCACGCCGGTGCGGATCATCAAGAACCTGCAGGGCGTCACGCGCCTGCTCCGGCGTCAGCGTCGTGGAGGGATTGGGTCCGACAGCGGCGCCGGAGGACTGAGCCGAAGCGAGCATCGTTGGTGCGCACAGCGTGAGCAGTGAAACGATGAGTAAGTGACGCATAATTGATCTCGCAGGATAGGCGGAGCAGCTATCACTGCCGAACGCGCGGCCAACCAGTGACGTGGGTCTCAAGAAAGCATGTCACAGCGCTAGTGCTGCTCTGCATCGCCAGTTGTCCGTGTTGCGCTGTCAGCCGCGTCCGAGGTTATGGCAAATCCAACCACGGATGGCGCCCCGCCGACCGAAGCGAAGCTTAGCTTCCGGTGCGATACGACGCACAGATTCTGCATAACGTGCTCGATGCAGTAGAGAAAGGCACGCACACTGTCGACCGATCAACAAAATGGCTCCTCAGCGGTATGAAGGCGACGCGTCAGCGCTTGCGTTTGATACTCCGCGCACTATCTGCAAGGCTCCGGGCGATCAATAGCCGCCTAAGAGCCTCGAGCGAGTATATCCATTTCGATCAAATACTCCTCAGCGGTACGAATGCGCTGCGTCAGCGCTTGCGTTTGATACCTCGCACACTGTCTGCAACGCTCCGGGCGATCAATAGCCGCCTAAGAGCTTCGAGCGAGTATATCCATTTCGATCAAATGCTCCTCAACGGTACGAATGCGACGCGTCAGCGCTTGCGTTTGATACTGCGCGCACTGTTTACAGCGCTTCGGGCGATCAATAACCGCCGCAGAGCATTCAGCGAGTATTACAGCTTCGGAATCGTCTTTCATCAGTTGGCGACGTTCATCTGCGTTGGCGCGCTGGTGCTGGCAGCCGGGTTCGTCTTCGAGCAAGGCGTCCTGATCGAGAAGACCACAGAGATCACCCGGCTGCCCCCACAGCCAGTCGCGCCAGTGGCGGTGTCTACGCCCGGGCCGCAGGCCGCGGTGTCCGCACCGGTTCAAGCCCCTGTGCAGCGTGCGGTTCCGCGGGAAATGATGGTCTTGCCCGTGGATCATTTCGAACGTGCTGTTCAGGATCGTCTCAGCGCCAATACCAAAGAGAGCCAAGAGGCATTTGAGCAATCGACGGCCGATTTTGACCATGCCGCCACCGCGTTCATTGCTCAGGTAGTCTCGATCTCCGGCAAGCCGCTTACAAAGCTGACCACCGGTGTCAAGGCCTATAAGGAGCATGGCCAAGCGCTGGTGCTCATGGCCGATCAGCGCCGCGTGCTCTTGAGCCAATATTCGACGTTGTTCGAGCGAATGTATGCGCGCGTCAATGATGCACTCAAAGGCGCATGGAAAGTATTCGGCCGGGTCGTCGCCCGACAATCGATGCTGGAACTGAGCAACGATCTTGATGAGTTGCGCCGCAGCGCCGCAGCTCTGGGCTCCGCGAACAGCCTGGATGCGCCCGAAATAGAGCCGCTGCTGAAGAATGAACAGGTGATCGCCACGAGCCTGCAGACCAATGAAAAAGGGCTGCGGCGCTCTCAAGGCGACTCATGGTACAGCGCGATGAGCGATGATCTCGCGCAGCTAATGGCTACTCGCCAATCGATATTGGACTTAAATGCGCCACTTCGTTCGGGTTCGGGCGAGCTTACGCAAGAGGCGGTGAGCCTCGCGGCACTGGTCCCGAGGCAGGTCGAGGCGCGTATTCCCGTCCCCTCAAAGGTGAAGCGTGGAAGCGATGACAAAGGGGCGAGGCTTGCTACCAGCGCGTCGACGAGCGTCATGCCAAGCCCCGCACTGGTGGCGCCACCCGTAATAGAGACGCACTCCGTCACGACGCGCGCCCCGCAGGATCATCACAAGCGTGTGCTGATGGCTTGGCTCAGCGCCGGCGTCCTGATGCTTCTGGTCGCCATCGCTCTGGGCACCGTGCTGAGTATTGTCGGCCCGGTGCGTCGGCTGCGCGACGCAACCGCACGGCTGGCACGCGGAGACGCTGTGGTGCGCGTGCCGCGCGGCGGAATTAAGGAACTCGATACGCTTGCGATCGCGTTCAACGCGATGGCGGACGAGCTGGCAACGGCTCGCGCCGCGGCTCTGGACTATCAGGGGGGCCTCGAGGCCAAAGTTGTCGAACGTACGCGACAATTGCAGGAGTTGGCAGAGCACGACCCGCTGACCGGATTGCCAAACCGCCGGCACTTCTTCGCATTGCTGAATGCCGCCCTCGAGCGCGCTGGTAGCGAGAGCTATCGTGTTGGCGTGCTGTTCCTTGATCTGGACAACTTCAAATACCTTAATGACAGCATGGGGCACGCATTTGGCGATCGCGTACTCGTGAGCTTCGCGCAACGCCTGGAGGAGACGACGCGGGCCTTCGGACTTGCGGCCAGGATCGGAGGCGATGAATTCACCGTGATCCTCGAGCGTGCGTCGTCGATAGAGGACATAAGCCTGGCGGGCCACGCGGTAGTGCAGGCCTTCCAGCAGCCATTGTCGGTGGATGGTCGCGATTTTATCGTCAGCGTCAGCGTGGGAGCGAGTATTTATCCTGATCATGATCGAAACGCCGAGGCGCTATTGAAAGCGGCAGATGCCGCGCTGTTTCGTGCGAAGGCCTTGGGTCGGAGCCAGTTGTCGATATTCACGCCGGACCTGCTCGAGGCCGCGGCCGCGAAATTCACCACGGAACAGGGTCTGCGACGCGCGATCGAACGTAATGAATTTGAACTCTGGTTTCAGCCGGAGGTGCAGGCGGAGACGCTTGACACAGCGCTGGTCGAAGCATTGCTGCGCTGGCGCATGCCCGATGGCCGCATCGTGACACCCGACCGGTTTCTGGCCGTGGCCGAGGAATCGGGCTTGATCATGGAAATCACCGATTGGGTGCTTCGATCCGCGATTGAAGCGGCGTCTCATTGGTTTCACGGCGCCTGGCCCGAAGCGCGCGTGGCCATAAATGTCTCCCCGCGCGTGCTGTTCGACAATCATCTGGTGGATCGCCTGTCCGAGCTGCTGCTACAGCACCGCTTACCGGCGCGCTGCATAGAAATCGAGCTCACCGAATCGGTGCTGCAGACGGGGCCGGCCACCATTGAGGCCCTGAGAGGTCTGCGCGCCCGAGGTGTCGCGATCGCGTTGGACGATTTTGGTACCGGCTATTCCTCCCTTGCTTCCCTGGAACAGTTACCGCTGACTCGTGTGAAACTGGATCGCAGCCTGATCGCCGGCATCGACAGGAACCCACGCTCGGCCGCCATCGCGCGGGCCATCGTTGATATGTGTCACGGCCTGGGGCTTGAGATAACCGCCGAAGGCGTCGAGCGGCAGGAACAGTTCGCGCTGCTGCTGGATTACCCCGGGATGTACCTGCAAGGATTTCTGTTCTCAGAGGCGGTTGCACGCGACAAGGTGCTGGCCGTCCGAGACAATGTCACTCAGCGCGCGCAGGAGTTCCTGCTGCGATCACAATTGTCGAGACCGTCAAAGAAAATCGAGCTTGCGCCGGTCCGCAGGAAAAGGTTGACGGAGGCCGGATAACCCTGGCGAGGGTTGCAGGCCTTACCGCGCCAGCGGCCCTTGCCGCCTGTATGACTTTCGCGAGCGAAGCATATGCACGCATAGTTTTCGCAGCCGCCAGAGCAGCGTGGCGAGCGCCAGCCAGAGCACAAAGGCCGCCAGCAACACGAGTGCGGCGTTATGCAGCGCTAATTCCTTCCACACCACAATCGCAAAGGCCGCAAGCGCCATGCTACCCATAGCCGCTCCGCGAGCGTCAAGGGCAGCGGCGAGCCGCCCACGTATGCTGCGCGTAATGCCGGCGCGAGCTTTCTTATCCCGTTCGTGCTTCTCAAGCAGGGTCGCACTCGCGGGAAAGATGGCCGGAAAGGCCAGAAACAACCCGCCAACACTCGCCCCGTAGCGCTGTGCGATCAGTCCGGTCGCAACAGTAATGGCGCCGCCGAGCAGAAAACGACTGACGTACTCATGCCATTTGATCTGGCTTAGGGCGGAGCGATCAAATCGCGGTTTCATGAATCTACTTCACGAGCAGTAGATGCAACAGCAGCGCGCAGAGTCCCCAGGCCGAGAGTGCCGCAATAGTCGTAGACGCGGCCCGCGCATGTCTTATAGCCATGAAATAGACGCATGCGGGTCCTGCGGCCGCACACCGCTGCGTGAAGCAGGCGCGCAAACGCGCTCAATAATTCCAGGCCGGTGCGAGGAGTCAGCCGACCTGGCCGGAGATATAGTGCTGGAGCTGTTCGATGGTGTACTTCTGCTCGGAGATCACATCTTTGACCAGGTCGCCGATCGATATGAGGCCAACGAGCTTGCCGTTGTCGACCACGGGGAGGTGGCGCAGCCGGTGCTGTGTCATCAGCGCCATGCATTGCTCGCTGGTCTGATCGGGTAGCACATACATCACCGGGCTGCGCATGATCTTGCGCACCGGCGTTGTTTTCGACGAGCGCGCCATCAGCACGATGGAGCGCGCATAGTCGCGTTCACTGATCATGCCGATGATCTGATCGTTCTCCATAACGACGAGCGCACCTATGTTTTTATCCGCCATCGACTTGACAGCATCGAAGACCGAGGCCGTGGGCGCTATCGTATGAACGGCCTGCTCGGGCTTGGATTTCAGGATGTGGGCTACGATTGACATCACCCCTCCGTGCACGCGGTCGCGGCGTGCAAGATCGTGCCAACGCGCTGGGCAGGTGCCACCCGCATCGGCAGCATAGCTCACTGGGGGAATTTAGGACATTGAGGCAGCCGCCCGTAGCAGCGTCGGTGCGACGGCAAGCCGATCGATGCTGGCATCCAGTACCACAGGCAGCCGGGGGCGACATGCCTTGCCCAGACGCCGATCTTTCTAAAGCTGCCTCTGTGCAAATGCGACGGCGATCACGATCTGCGTGCGTATGGCTAAAACCGCGGGAAATCGTAGGAGTACTCCTACATTTTCTACAAAAAAACTATGGCATATATCCTCGTCCTCGCATGTTTGATCGGAAACGGCTGAGGGATTATTTCGAGCTCGCGCCGCAGGGCTAGGCTCGGAATTTATTGAAGATCGATCGGGACAACGCGCGCACGCGCTGGCACGGCGTAGCCGCATGTACAGGGAGCAACAGAATGCAGAATGGCAGCGTTCAGACGAGCCCATCGTCCCGTCCGGCATTACACGAGAACCCCGAACCCGTTGCGACCGACTTAGCCGCCGAGGCGCGGCAGCGGCAAATTTTGACGGCGATGACTGCTTTTCGCGACGGCGATTTTTCCGTGCGACTGCCCAACACCTGGGTCGGACTCGATGGGCGGCTGGCCGAAGCCTTCAACCAGGCGCTCAGTCAGGAGCAGCGCATTGCAACCGAGGTCGCTCGCCTCAGTAATACCGTAGGCCGTGACGGGCGACTAAGACAGCGCATGTCGGTGCCGGGCGCGGTCGGCGGCTGGGCCATGACCGTCGATCTGCTCAATACCCTGATTGATGACCTGGTGCGGCCGACCACTGAGATCGCCCGCACTATTGGCGCGGTCGCCAAGGGTGACCTGGGACAGTCGATGGACCTCGAGGTAGACGGGCGCGCACTCAAAGGTGAATTCCTGCGCTCGGCCAAACTCGTCAATACGATGATCGAGCAGTTGGCGGTATTTACCTCGGAGGTCACGCGTGTCGCGCGCGAGGTGGGCACTGAGGGCAAGCTCGGCGGCCAGGCTCAGGTCAAGGGCGTCTCGGGCGTGTGGAAGGACCTGACTGATTCGGTCAATCAGATGGCCGGCAACCTGACTGCTCAAGTACGCAACATTGCCGACGTGACCATCGCGGTCGCCAACGGCGATTTGTCCAAGAAGATAACGGTCGACGTTCGCGGCGAGATTCTGCAGCTCAAAGAAGCCACCAATACGATGGTCGATCAGCTTCGCTCGTTCGCCTCGGAGGTGACCCGTGTGGCGCGCGAGGTGGGCACCGACGGGCGCCTGGGCGGACAGGCGGTCGTGCCGGGCGTGGCGGGAACCTGGAAGGACTTGACCGACTCGGTCAACGCGATGGCAACTAATCTGACGGCGCAGGTGCGCAACATCGCGACCGTCACGACCGCGGTCGCGCGCGGCGACCTCTCGCGCAAGATCACTGTGGACGTCAAGGGCGAGATCCTCGAGTTGAAGGAGACCATAAACACGATGGTCGATCAGCTCAACGGCTTCTCCTCAGAGGTCACGCGTGTGGCCCGTGAGGTCGGCACCGAGGGTAAGCTCGGTGGCCAGGCACAGGTCCCCGGTGTCGCGGGCACCTGGAAGGATTTGACGGACTCTGTCAATTCGATGGCCTCCAATCTGACCGCTCAGGTTCGCAACATCGCCGATGTCGCGACCGCCATCGCCAAGGGTGACTTGTCGTCCAAGATCACCGTGGAGGTGAAAGGCGAGATTCTCGCCTTGAAGAACACGATGAACACGATGGTCGATCAGCTCAACGGTTTTGCCTCCGAGGTCACGCGCGTGGCGCGCGAGGTCGGAACGGAAGGCAAGCTCGGCGGCCAGGCGGCTGTGCCGGGCGTCGCCGGCACCTGGAAGGACTTGACCGATAACGTCAACTTCATGGCCTCAAACCTGACCGGACAGGTGCGCAACATCGCCGATGTGACCACTGCGGTCGCCAATGGAGATCTGTCGAAAAAGATCACGGTGGACGTCAAGGGCGAGATTCTCGAGCTCAAGAACACCATCAATACGATGGTCGATCAGCTCAACGGCTTTGCCTCGGAAGTCACGCGCGTGGCGCGCGAGGTCGGAACGGAAGGTAAGCTCGGCGGCCAGGCCGAAGTGCGCGGCGTAGCCGGTACGTGGAAGGACCTGACCGACTCGGTCAATGCCATGGCGACCAACCTGACCGGCCAGGTGCGCAACATCGCCGAGGTCACGACCGCGGTCGCAAACGGTGACCTGTCGAAGAAAATCACCGTCGACGTCAGAGGCGAGATATTGGAGCTCAAGAACACCATCAACACGATGGTCGACCAGCTCAACGCCTTCGCCGGTGAAGTGAGCCGCGTTGCGCGCGAAGTGGGCACTGAGGGTGCGCTCGGTGGCCAGGCCGTCGTGCCGGGCGTGGCCGGTACCTGGAAGGATCTGACTGATAATGTGAATTCGATGGCGTCGAACCTCACCGGCCAGGTACGCAACATCGCTAACGTTGCTACCGCGGTGGCAAACGGCGATCTGTCCAAGAAGATCACGGTCGACGTGAAGGGTGAGATCCTCGAGCTCAAGAACACCTTGAATACCATGGTCGATCAGCTCAATGCCTTCGCCTCCGAAGTCTCGCGCGTAGCGCGCGAGGTCGGTACCGAGGGCAAGCTGGGTGGCCAGGCTCAGGTGCGCGGCGTGGCCGGCACGTGGAAGGATCTGACAGACAACGTCAACTCCATGGCCAACAACCTCACCTCGCAGGTGCGCAATATCGCTGACGTGACCACCGCGGTCGCGCGCGGGGACTTGAGTCGCAAGATCACGGTCGAGGTGAAAGGCGAGATCCTTGAGCTGAAGAACACCATCAACACGATGGTCGATCAGCTCAACGGCTTCGCCTCGGAGGTCACGCGCGTGGCGCGCGAGGTCGGCACCGAGGGCAAGCTCGGCGGCCAAGCAGAGGTCCCGGGCGTCGCGGGCACCTGGAAGGACCTGACCGACAACGTGAATTTCATGGCATCGAACCTCACCGGCCAGGTGCGCAATATCGCGGACGTCGCGACGGCCATAGCCAAGGGCGATCTGTCCTCGAAGATCACCGTGGAGGTCAAGGGCGAGATCCTGACCTTGAAGAACACGCTCAACACGATGGTTGATCAGCTCAACGCCTTTGCGGGTGAGGTGAGCCGCGTCGCTCGTGAGGTGGGCACCGAAGGCAAGCTCGGCGGTCAGGCGGCCGTCGAAGGCGTCGCCGGCACCTGGAAGGACCTAACCGATAACGTCAATTCCATGGCCAACAACCTGACCTCGCAGGTGCGCAATATCGCCGATGTCACCATTGCGGTGGCGAACGGGGACTTATCCAAGAAGATCACCGTGGACGTGCGCGGAGAGATTCTGGAACTCAAGGAAACCATCAACACGATGGTCGATCAGCTGCGCTCCTTTGCGGCTGAAGTCAGTCGTGTGGCACGTGAAGTGGGCACCGACGGCAAACTCGGCGGCCAGGCGCAAGTACCTGGAGTCGCGGGCACGTGGAAGGATTTGACGGACAACGTAAACTCCATGGCCTCGAATCTTACCGGCCAGGTGCGCAACATCGCTGACGTCGCGACCGCCATCGCGCGCGGCGACCTCAGCCGTAAGATCACGGTCGATGTGAAAGGCGAGATCCTGCAGCTCAAGGAGACCATCAATACGATGGTCGAGCAGCTCGGAGCGTTTGCCTCCGAAGTGACCCGCGTCGCGCGCGAAGTGGGCACCGAGGGCAAACTCGGCGGGCAGGCGCAGGTCCCCGGTGTGGCCGGTACCTGGAAGGACTTGACTGACAACGTCAATTCGATGGCCTCGAACCTCACTGGCCAGGTGCGCAACATCGCTGGAGTCACGATCGCCGTGGCGAACGGCGATCTATCTAAGAAGATCACGGTCGACGTACGCGGCGAGATTCTGCAGCTCAAGGAGACCATCAACACGATGGTCGAGCAGCTGCGCTCGTTTGCTTCCGAGGTGACCCGCGTCGCGCGCGAGGTAGGCACCGAAGGCCGCCTCGGCGTACAAGCGGTAGTGCCAGGCGTGGCCGGAACGTGGAAGGACCTGACAGACTCAGTCAATACGATGGGCGCGAATCTGACCTCGCAGGTGCGCAACATCGCCGAGGTGACCACTGCGGTGGCGCGCGGGGATCTTAATCGCAAGATCACGGTGGATGTCAAAGGTGAAATTCTCGAGCTCAAGAACACCATCAATACGATGGTGGATCAGCTCAATTCGTTTGCTGGTGAGGTCACGCGCGTCGCACGCGAAGTTGGCACCGAGGGCAAGCTCGGCGGTCAGGCGCAAGTCGCCGGCGTCGGCGGCACCTGGAAGGACCTGACCGACAACGTCAACTTCATGGCTTCGAACCTTACCGAGCAGGTGCGCGGCATCGTCAAGGTCGTGACCGCGGTAGCCAACGGTAACCTCACGCAACGCCTGACCGTGCAGGCCAAAGGCGAGGTCGCGGCACTCGCCGACACCATCAACAATATGACTGACACGCTGGCGACATTCGCCGAGCAGGTGACCAACGTCGCGCGTGAAGTCGGCGTTGACGGGCGCCTCGGCGGTCAGGCGAACGTGCCTGGGGCCGCTGGCACCTGGAAGGATTTGACCGGTAACGTGAATCTGCTGGCCGCCAATCTGACCACGCAGGTTCGCGCCATTGCTGAGGTGGCCACGGCGGTGACCAAAGGCGATCTGACGCGATCGATCCAGGTGGAGACACGCGGCGAGGTGGCCGAGCTCAAGGACAACATCAACACGATGATTTCGAACCTGCGCGAAACCACGGAAAGTAATCGCGAGCAGGATTGGCTGAAGACCAACCTGGCGCGATTCACCGGTATGTTGCAGGGTCAGCGGGAACTCAGCACGGTCGGCCGGATGCTGCTGTCCGAGCTCGCGCCACTGGTCCACGCCCACCAGGGCACGGTCTATCACGTGACCGGCGGCGCGAACATGACGCTGCTGTCGAGCTATGCCCAGACCGGTGAGCTGCGTCTGGCGCCCATGATCGCGGTAGGCGAGGGCCTGGTGGGGCAGTGCGCGGCAGAAAAAAAGCGCATTTTCCTTAACGACGTGCCGACGGATTTCATCAGCATCAAGTCGAGCCTTGGCGAGTCGCATAAGCTCAGCGTCGTGGTATTGCCCGTGCTCTTCGAAGGTCAGACCAAGGCCGTAATTGAGCTCGCCTCGCTCCACCCCTTCACGATCGTGAACCTTACCTTCCTCGAGCAGTTGACGCTTTCGATCGGTGCCGTATTCAACACGATCGAGGCGACGATGCGTACCGAGGGCCTGCTGACTCAATCCCAGCAGCTCACGGTGGAACTGCAGGCGCGCCAGAGTGAGCTGCAGAAGACCAACGAGGAGCTCGGTACCAAAGCGCGCCTGCTGGCACAGCAGAACGCCGAGGTCGAGCGCAAGAATTCGGAAGTCGAACAGGCGCGCCGGGCGCTCGAGGAAAAGGCTGCCGAGCTGGCGCTGACGTCGAAGTACAAATCAGAGTTCCTGGCCAACATGTCACACGAGCTGCGCACGCCGCTCAACTCGATATTGATCCTGAGCCAGCAATTGGCCGAAAATTCCGCCGGCAAGCTGTCGGTGAAAGAGATCGAGTTTGCCCGTAACATCAATTCCTCGGGCTCCGATCTGCTGCATCTGATCAACGACATTCTGGATCTTTCAAAGATCGAGTCGGGCACGGTCACGGTTGAAGTGGAGGACATTACTTTCACGGGGCTGCGCGAGACGATCGATCGCAACTTCCGCCACGTGGCTGAAGCCAAGCACTTGCCGTTTCACATTAACTTCGATCCGGCACTGCCGCGGGCGATGGAGAGCGATCCGAAACGATTGCAGCAGATCCTGAAAAACCTGTTGTCGAACGCGGTCAAATTCACCTCCACCGGACATGTCAAGGTTCACGTGAGCCTGGCGGGGGAAGGGTGGAGCCCCGATCACGCGGTGCTGCGCAATGCGCCGCAAGTCGTGGCGTTCGCGGTCGAGGACACGGGCATCGGTGTCGCCCCGGACAAGCAGCGGTTGATATTTGAAGCCTTCCAACAGGCGGACGCCGGCACGTCGCGCAAATACGGTGGCACGGGTCTGGGTCTGGCCATCAGCCGCGAATTGGCAGTGCTGCTCGGCGGTGAGATCAGGCTCGCGAGCGTTCATGGTCATGGCAGCACCTTTACTCTTTACCTGCCACTCAAATACGCCGGCCCGGACGCGAGCCGACCGGTGGCGCGACAGCCCGGGAACAATGCGCTCGACGCTCGGGCGATCACCACGATCCTGCCGGTCATGCAGGAGGATCCGATCGCCGACGACCGCGATATCATCGCAACGGGTGATCCGGTATTCCTGATTATCGAGGACGACCCGCATTACGCGCGCATTCTGCTGGGCCTCGCGCGCGATCACGGCTTCCGCGGCATCGTGGCTACGAAGGGCGCCATCGGCCTCTCGCTCGCCCGTCAGTACCATCCATCGGCGATTACGCTCGATATCTTCCTGCCCGACATGCTGGGCTGGACGGTGTTGAATCAGCTCAAGCTCGATCCCACGACACGGCATATTCCGGTGCAAATCGTGACGCTCGAAGAGGAGCGCCAACATGGCCTCGCGCATGGCGCATTTGCCTACCTGGTCAAGTCGCCCACGACGGCAGGTCTGGAGGCTGCATTCGAGCGCATCAAGTCAGCCATCGAACCCCGGACCAAGCGCTTGCTGATCATTGAGGACAACGAGATCGAGCGCGGATCGATCGTTGAATTGCTGGACCACAAAGACATCGAGGTGACAGCGGTAGGCAGTGGCGCTGAAGCGCTCACGGCGCTGCGGGAGCAGTCTTGCGACTGCGTGGTGCTGGATCTGCGCCTGCCAGACATGAGTGGTTTCGACTTGCTCGATCAGATGCGAGGCGACCCATCGCTCATTGAAATCCCTGTGGTCGTATTTACCGGCAAGGAACTTACGGTCGATGAGGAGACGCGCCTGAAACTTATGGCCAAGAGCATCGTGCTCAAGGACGTGCAGTCCCCGGAGCGCTTGCTGGACGAGACGGCGCTCTTCCTGCATCGCGTCGTCACCGATCTGCCGTCAGCTATGCAGGCCATGCTCGAGCGTCTGCACGGCGGCAATGAATTGCTGCGCGGCCGAAAGGTGTTGGTGGTCGACGATGATGCGCGCAATATCTTCGCGCTGACTTCGGTGCTGGAGAACCACGATATGGAAGTGCTCAGCACCACTACGGGTCGTCAGGCGATAGAGATAATCGAACAGACCTCGGACCTGAGCATGGTGCTCATGGATATCATGATGCCCGACATGGATGGCTACGAGACGATGCGCGAGATTCGTCGCTCAGCGCAATTTCGCACGCTACCCATACTGGCCTTGACTGCCAAGGCGATGAAGGGCGATCGCGAGAAGTGCCTCGATGCGGGTGCGAGCGACTATATTTCAAAGCCGGTCAACACCGATCAGCTGTTGTCGCTGATGCGGGTCTGGTTGTTCCGATAGCCGGGGCGCGCGGGGTTCAGCACGTCATGAACGTCGATGGCCTCGTAAAGATGGGCGACGCGGAGGCGCCTGGGAATCGCTCCGAGCCCAAGAGCGGTACGGCACACGTGTCATCGATCGTCGATGCCGCGCCGATCAATATCCTGATCGTTGACGATGAACCCAAGAATCTCACCGTACTTGAAACCGTGCTCGCCAACCCGAAATATCGGTTGGTGCGTGCCGGGTCCGCGGATGAAGCATTACTGGCACTGGTGTCGGAAGATTTTGCGCTGCTGATCCTGGACATCCGCATGCCCGGGATGACCGGACTGGAGCTGGCGCAGATGATCAAGGCGCGCAAGCGAACGGCGCGTATTCCGATCATCTTCCTGACCGCGTATTACAACGAGGACGAGCACATCCTCGAGGGCTACGGAACGGGCGCCGTCGATTATCTGCATAAACCTGTCAATGCAACCGTACTGCGCTCCAAGGTGGAAGTTTTCGCCGATCTGCACCGCAAGGGGCTCGAGCTCGAGGCGGCCAACCATGCGCTGCTGGCCGAAGTGACCGAGCGGCGACGCGCGGAGAATCAGCTGCTCGAGTTCAATCAGACGCTCGAGCAGCGGGTGGCCGAGCGCACCCAGGCGCTGCACGCAAGCGATACGCGGCTGCGACTGGCGACCGAGGCCGTTCAGCTAGGCATCTGGAGTTGGCAGCCGGATATCGACAGGCTGGTTTGGGAGAACAATTGGCCGCATGACATTCTGGGCCTCGCGCAGCCCAAGCTTCCGCGCAGTACCATTGAATTCTGTACCGAGCTGGTGCATGCCGAGGATCGCGAAGCATTTACGCGGGCGATTGTGGCTGCCACTGAGCTACACGGGCCCATCTTCTTCGAGGGCCGGCTCAGTGCCGCGGACGGCAAGGTGTGCTGGATCGAGTTTGTCGGTCAACCCATGCCTATGCCGGATGGGAGTGCGGCACCACTGTTCGGCACGATCCGGGATATTACTGACCGTAAACGGGCCGAAGAGAGCCTGCGGGAAGCCGACGCCCGTAAAGACATCTTTCTTGCAACACTCGCCCACGAACTGCGTAATCCGCTCGCGCCGATACGCACCGCTGCCCATGTGCTCGAGTCCTCGACTCTGACCCCGGACATTGGCGAGGCCAGCCGCGCGATCATTGCGCGTCAAGTGCGACACATGGCGGCTCTGCTCGATGATCTGCTCGATATATCGCGCATCAGCCGCGGCAAACTGGAGCTCAAGAAAAGCGTCATCGATGTCAGCAAAGTGCTGGAGGAAGCGATCGAAAGCGCGCAGCCGCTGATCGTCAGCAAGCGACACAGCCTGGCGTACGATGCGCCTGCTGCGCCAATCCCGCTCGAGGTCGACGGTGTGCGGCTGATCCAGGTGATGACCAATCTGCTGACCAATGCGGCCAAGTACACGAGCGAGGGCGGAACGATAGCCCTTGAGGTTGAGCTCGAGGCAGAGGGTCTGCGGCTCTATGTGCGCGACAACGGCATCGGGATTGCGCCGGCGATGTTGCCGCGCGTCTTCGACATGTTTACCCAGGTCGCCGAATCGGCTCAGGAGCGCGCTGGCGGGTTGGGCATAGGTCTGTCGCTTGCCAGAGGAATCGTTGAGCTTCATGGCGGGCGAGTCGAAGCCCGCAGCCTGGGTGTCGGACACGGCTGCGAATTCTGCGTGTACTTGCCGCGCTCATGCGTGACGGTGCAGGCAGTGGACAGCGGCGCGAGGGATGGGACCAGCAGCGCGCTATCGGGCCGGCTGCGGCGTGTGCTGGTCGCCGATGACAATCGCGACGCAGCCGCGAGCCTGGCGCTCTTCCTCGAGCTCAAGGGTCATAGAGTGATTGCCGCTTATTCGGGAACGGAAGCATTGACGATTGCACTGCGCGAGCAGCCAGACATTTTAGTGCTCGATATTGGAATGCCCGGGATGAACGGTTATTGCGTCGCCGAGCGCATACGCCAGGAGGCCTGGGGATCGCGCGCCCTGCTCGTGGCGATGACCGGTTGGGGGCAGGATCGCGATAAGCGCCAGGCCTTCGCCGCCGGTTTCGATCATCACTTGACCAAACCGGTTGATCCGCTTCAGCTTGAGGCACTGCTCACGAAGGGGCGGGTCAGCACCACGCCCTGAGCTTCAATGCAAGCAGCAGCCAGCGAAGAGCGCTTGAGGGCGCTCTCCGCTGGGGCATCCAGGGCAGCTAGGCAGTGGCTTTCGCCGAAGGCCAGAACCTCGCATGCATATTGCGCAGGATCAGCATGATCGCCGCGCCCGCCGTCAACAATCCAAAACTCCCGAGTACCGAGGCCAGGAATCCGCCGATCGAGGGAACCACGTCGAAGTAGCGCGCGAATGCAGTCAACGCCAGCGCGGTCACGATGACCCGCACCGTGTCCTCACGAGCTATGAACCAGCCGACGATTAACCCGATGACCAGCAATACCAATTCGATGTACGGGATCGCGACAAACGCCGCTACGATCGCAATGGCAAGGCCGATTAAACCCACGATTTTTTCTGCAGTCACAGTAACCCCCTCGTAGCATTGTTATTGCTTGCGATCCGGAGGCCCGTGAGAGCAGGCCGCGGATGCACTACGCCGCGTGCGCCTGACTGAATTTTGGATTCGATGCGCCTGATTACAGGCAGTACGCGTGCGTCCAGATACTAGCCGCACCTAATAAAAATGACAACTTACGATATTAAGTTGTTATAAACATTAAGTAACAGGCGCGCGGCGCCTTCACTATTAGTGACTTAGGGAAATAACTTCCAGCTAATAATAGATCTGGCAGTCAACGTCGCGCGCCGCATCACTATTTAGGGCGTGTCGGCGAGGTGTTGTTTCAGCATGGTCTCGGTTCGTGCCCAGGCGTCTGTGGCTGCCTTAGCATCGTAGCGCATACCCTCGACAACAAAATCGTGCCCGACATTCGGATAGGTGACGAGCTCAAAGGGCGCATTGACAGCAGCGGCAGCGCTCGCGATTGATCTGGCCGTCTCAATCAGACAGCAATTCTTGAGCGTGTCCTTCTCCCCCGCGAACATCAGCACCGGTACCTTGATCCTGCCGACTACGGCTGGAATGTCCTTGTACACGCTGGTGAGCGGATACATGACCACGACGACCGCTACCTGATCGGACCATTGCGGCGCATAGCCCAGAACCTGTCCGCCCCCCAGGCTGAATCCGACGACGCCTACTTTGCCCGGCAGGGCGTTGGGGGATTGCGGCGCCTTGTCGATGGCAGCCTTCAGGCCCACTCCATGGTCGCCAACCATGTTATTGCCATCAAGCAGGATCACATCGTAACCAAAGCTGGCGAGCTTGCGCGCCGGGCCTTCATACGCCTTGGCTCCCATCGAGCCGGATACCGCGACAATCACGCGGCCTTTACCGCCCGGGGGCGTGAATTCCTGGGCATGGGCAGTAATGTTCGTGAAGCCGAGCATTGCCGCGAGCACGTAGATTGTCTTAGTCACGTTCATTCTCCCTCGGCAGCTCGCCCTATTATATATCGCTGCCGTAACACGCAGGCGTGCGCGCCTCCAGCCGTTGCCGGCCGCGGCCACTCAAACTCAAGTCCGACGGCTTTGCCGCGGACTAGTGCAAATGCAATGCGCCGCTGCCGAACAATCCGAGTAGACCGATGATGATCAAATAGATCGCGACGATGTAATTCAACAATCGCGGCACGATCAGAATAAGAACACCGGCAATCAGCGACATGAGCGGCCCAATCGTCAGATGCAGATTCATAAACACCCCTGGCGCGGTAGGAGAGGGTACCGGGCGAGCCCATATTGCAGTTGATCGTTTTGGTACGCAATTGCCCGTTCTGGGCAGTGCCTTACGTCCAATGGTGCGGCTAAGCTGTCGGGGCGGCGTTAGTGCTCGTGTTTTTCCACGAATGCCCGCAGACGCTCGAGCGCCGCATCCCATTGATCGGATATCTGCTCCAGCGAGCGGCGCGCCTGTACCAGCCGAGCGCTCTGCAGCTCCCAGATGCGTTCTCGTCCGACCCGATCGCTGCGCACGACCCCGGCTGCTGCGAGCGTGCGCAGGTGCTTGGTAATGGCTTGGCGCGAGATTTTGGCGCCGCGAGTGAGGCGCACGATGGACAGCGGGCCGGCCTCGCAGAGCCGCGCAACAATCCGCATGCGCGTTGAGTCGCCCAGAGCGGCGAACAGCGGTGCGGGATCGGTCAAATCCCCGATTACGCCACGTTTATCCCGCATGCGAAGCTAGCGCTGCGATCCCATGGCCAGGTACTTCTCCACGAGTTGTGTCTGCTTTTCCCAACCCTGCTCGTTGGCAGCGAACGCCTTGGCTCGCCGCGCCGGAGGAATGCGATCGAATCCGCTCTCGGTGATCGTCAGGACAATCCCGGCATCGACCGCCTCGAGCTCGAACACGACCAACGTCGTGGGCTCCTTTGAGACCTCGATTCCGGGCTGCACCGCGAAGGGGTGCCAGCGAAAGGAAAAGTGCCGCATCGGCTCGATACGCTCAACGATGAACTCAAAGCGCGTACCTGCATACGCTTGCTGCGATTTCGCAACTTCGGCGTCGACCTGGGTGGGGACGATTGTGGCAGTCAAACGCGCCCCTTCAGCGAAGGGCTTATCAAATGTCACCCCGAACCAGAAGCCAAACTGCTCAGCATCGCTGATCGCACGCCATACCCGCTCATGCGGCGCGCGCAGCAGGATTCTTTTCTCGATACGGTCGGTGTTCATATGCAACCTATAGGTTGCATGTTATAGCACTATCGTGTGAAAACACAATCACGAGCCCCAGCCGCCGCGTCCCAGGATCAGTTCGAACACGTCGCCGCCGGACCGCGGTCAGCCCGATAGTCGTAGCGGTAGCGCCACTGCACCGTGCCACCCGCGGCCGCGTCGAGGCGGATGAAGGGTTCGATGGCGGCGACGCGCTGTATCGACCAAAACCCCAATTTCTCGAGCGGCTTGTCGCTGGTAACGGTAACCGCGGCCTGTTTGTTCGCACTGGTCATCACGATTCGATTGTCCGCGGCGTGCGCTCCGTAGCCGCGTATCGCGATGGCTATGCTTTCGTGCACGCCTGGCGTTCGCGCCAGCGTCAATCGATTGCCCGTGATCGTAGCGTTGGAGGCGGGCGCGTCCGACTGAATCGTGAACGGTAGTTCCAGCGCTAATCCTGCCTCGGTCGGATGATTGTCGAGGGTCAGGAAATTGTGATCGTAGACCGTGCTGTGGATCGTCAGGCGTCCCCGATTGATGAGCGAGTGAGAAATGATCATCCGTGGTGCCCCTGCCACCAGATCGATACGCTTGATATAGCGGTAGGCATAGCCCGAACCATGGTCCGCGAGCTCCTGGCTCATGATCAGGCTGTGTTGGCCGATCTTGCGCCACCGCCATTGGCCATGATCGACGATGTCGTAGGCTCGATAGTGATCATATTCACTCATGTCCGGGCGTCGAAGCGCCCCGATACCAATCTTGACGAAGCTGTCTCCGGCTTTCGCGGCATCAAATCCCAGCGGATCTTCGATGGCATCGAATTCCTCGACCGGACCGGTTGCCGCGCTTGCGGTGCTGACCACGAGCGCATCGCCGTCATAGGTGAAGTCGCGCACGGTTGGCGATATCCGGTCAAACCACGGCCCATAGAATTGTTGACCACCGTGACAGAGTTTCGTGATCATTCCGGACCAATCAAAGCGCGTGCCTCGATAAAACCCGGCCGTGGCGTCGGGTAGCGCAATCGTGGCATCGATCAGTCCATTTGAAATAGTGACCGACGGGGACGATTGCAGCTGCAGCGCCGCGGGCTTTGCATCTGCGACAGTATCGCCATGGGTCGCGGACGCACCCAATGCGATCACGCAGATTGCAAGCGGCAAATATGATGCTCGTGACATATCGCAATCCTATTGTTGTGAGAACGTCTGGATAGCCTATTGTTCGATCTCGGCGATCAGCGACGCATAGGCGGGAAGCGCGATGTGGCTGAGCGTCGTGGCTGAGGCGAGCGACGGCGCGTCCGTCAGAAGCGTGCGCATCGAGCTGGTGCGAATGTCGGCGCGGTTCAAATCCAGCTCCAGGTGCTGCAGCTCTGCCGACATGTTGAGCGAGATCAGAATCGGCTTGGCGCCCTCAGGCGCCGTGCGCAGATAGCTCAGGACGGCTGGATTGGCGGAATCGAGCATCACGACACCCCCGTCATGCAAACTGCGGTTGGAGCGACGCAGCTGGATGAGTTGTTCGTGCCAATTCAGCAGCGAGCCAGGATCGGCGCTCTCAGTGGCGACATTGACACTCTTGTAGTCAGCTCCGAGCGGTAGCCAGGTGTGCACATTGCTGCTAAAGCCGGCTTGCGCGCCGCCAGTCCATTGCATGGGTGTGCGCTCGCCATCCCGGCCCTTCTCTTTTGGCCAGCCGGTAATGCCTATCGGGTCGCGAACCTCCTGGATGCGCGTGGGCGTGTGCGTGCTCATGCCGATCTCCTCGCCGTAGTACATGAGGGCGGCGGCGCGGGAGGTCAGCAGCATGGTCGCGATGATGCGTGCGCGCTCGGCATCATGAACGCCGTCGCTGAAGCGGTTCCAGCTGCGCGCATTATCGTGGTTGTCGAACACGAGTAGTGGCCAATTGCTATCGAGCTCGGTCTGCATTTCGGTGAGCGTGCGCCGCAAGTGCGCTAGGTCGAGCGATACGTTTTGGCCATTGGCGCCGCCGCCTTCGCGGTGGAAGCCCACGAGGGTATCCATCGGCAGCTGCAGCTCATCGTGGGCAGCCCCGCCATACCACTTCATGAGCTCCGCGGTATCGGGAAGATAGGTTTCGCCAATCAGGACGCGGTTGCCGGAATAGCTGTCGATCATGCTGCGCATGCGCCGCAGCACGTCGTGAACCTCGGGCAGCATGTTCGTGTAGATATCCGAGAGGTACGGATCCCCCTGCGCATTGCGCCCGGGCGCGGCAACGGGTTCATCCCGCAGCTGCACGTCCTCGAACAGCGTCGGCACCGCATCGAGCCGAAAGCCGGCGACGCCGCGATCGAGCCAGAAACGCATGGCATCGAACATGGCCTTCTCAACGGCGGGATTGCGCCAGTTCAGATCGGGCTGCTGCTTGTAGAACTTGTGGTAATAAAACTGCTGGCGCGCGCTCGACCATTCCCAGGCCGAGCCGCCAAACAGCGAGATCCAGTTATTGGGCGGCACAACCGGGCCATGAGGGCCCATGTGTTGATTAGGTCCGTTACCGCGCTTGCCATCGCTCCAGCAGTACCAGTCGGCCTTCGCATTGGTGCGCGAGGCGGCGGATTCGAGGAACCAGGGGTGTTTGTCCGAGGTGTGGTTCAGCACCATGTCGAGAATGACGCGGATATGGCGCTGGCCAGCGGCCGCCAGCAACTTATCAAAGTCCGCAAGGCTGCCATAGATCGGATCGACATCGGTATAGTCGGACACGTCGTAACCGAAGTCGACCTGGGGCGAGGGGTACATCGGGGCAATCCAGATCGCGTCGATGCCCAGATGTTCGAGGTAGGGCAGGCGCTCGCGAATGCCATTGAGGTCGCCGATGCCATCACCATTGGAGTCCTGGAAACTGCGCGGATATATCTCGTAGATAACGGCGTGCTTCCACCAGGTCGGGTCGCTGCCGGTAATGGGGGCTTGCGCATGCAGCACGCACGGCGAGCAGCAAAGCGCAATCGCGCTCAGCAGCCACCGCGCGCGCGCGATGATGCCGGCAGGCCGAGTCATTTGAGCGCTACAAAGCTATAGCCGGATCACTTCAGGGCTTGCGGAATTTCATCACGTAATTATCGGCCTCGCCAATCGCGAGGTAGCGATCGCGGTCCTTATCCTTTTGCGAGAGCGTGGGCGGCAGCGTCCACACGCCGTCGACCCAGTCCTTGGTGTCGCGCGGATTGGCGTTCATTTCGGATGATTCGACGAGCACGAAACCTGCCCGTTTCGCCATCTCGATCGTATAGTCCTGGCGCACGTAGCCATTCTTGGCGCGCGGATCCTGGGGCTGATCGGTGCGGGCTCGATGCTCTTCGATGCCCAGGATGCCGCCCGGCTTGAGCGCGCGGAAACAAGCCGCCATGGCTGCATCGGCGTAGCCACCATCCATCCAGTTGTGCAGATTGCGAAAAGTCAGCACGAGATCGGCGGAACCCGGCGGCGCGATATCAAAGTGCCCGGCCCCGAGCATAGTCTCGTGGATGACTCCGAGCCGGCCGGCTTGTGCGGAGACAGCGGCACGCCAGTGAGCGGTGCCTTCGTCCTCGCCTTTGTCGCCCGGCGCAGGCAGGGCGACGTAGTAGTGCCCGCGCGGCGCCAGATAAGCCCCGAGTATCTCGGTCCAGTAACCGCCCCCTGGCCAGAGCTCGACGACGGTCATCGCGGGCTTCAGACCGAAGAATGTCAATTCGAGGCCTGGATGGCGCACCGCGTCGCGGGCCGCCAGCGCGGGCGTGCGCGCCGGACTGGCAATGGCGGCAGCGAGCGCCGGGTCCACGTTGGCGCTCATTGGCGTTTCCGCAGCCCGTCCCGGCGCGGATGCGGCAATAGTGACGAGCGCAACTATCAGGGCGCCGAGCAGGGCTCGGGTTTTCAGGTTAATTCGCATGAGTCGCTCCTGTCTCATTGCTGAACTTGTAGACCGTGACTTCATGAAGTGGTTTCGACGACGTGATTTCGGTGCTGGGAAAGTTGGCACGGTTGGGCGAATCGGGGTAGTGCTGCGTCTCGAAGCACATCGCTTGACGATTACCGTAATGCTTGCCGCCTCTGCCGAGAACCGTATCGGTAATGTTATCGCTGTAGACCTGAACACCGGGCTGTGTGGTCAGGACCTCCATGACTCGTCCTGAGACCGGATCTGTTATCCGAACGGCGGGTCGCAGTGTGCCGGCAGGACCATTGACGATCATATTGATGTCCAGTCCCTTGCGTTGCGCGATCTGGACAAAGCTCGAATCGAGAATGTCTCCGAGTCGCACGGGCTTGCGAAAATCGAGCGGCGTGCCTGCCACCGGCGCGATCTGGCCGGTCGGAAGCCCGTCGCTGTCGGCAGGGGTGTACTGGTCGGCGAATATCTGCATTCGCTCGTTGAGCACAGCGCCGCTGCCGTCGCCGCCAAGATTGAAATAGGCGTGGTTGGTGAGATTGGCCACGGTCGGCTGGTCAGTGACGGCTCGAATATCCATCTTGAGCGCGTTGTCACGGGTCACCGTGTAGGTGACAGTCGCGGTCAGTGCGCCTGGAAAGCCTCCATCCCCATCGGCACTGCTCAGCGTCAAGCTCACACTGGGCTCGGGCCCGTCATGCATGGCCGCTCGCCAGACTCTCTTCTGAAAGCCGGCGTTGCCGCCATGAATCACGATTTTCTGGTCCGGACTGGTCAGGGGCAGGTGAATGGTCTTGCCTTCGAGCGGGAAGGAACCATGATTGCCGATGCGGTTGACGTAGCGCCCGATGACGGCCCCGTACACGCCGTCCTTCTCGTAGGAGGCCAGATCATCATAGCCGAGCGTCACATCCGCGATCTGTCCGTTCCTGTCCGGCACCAGCAGCTCGACGATCACAGCACCGTAAGTGGAAATCTGCGCCGTGATCCCGCCGGCGCCCTTGAGCGTAAAGAGCTCGACCTTCTCGCCTGCGGCCGTAACACCCCAGTCGGCCTTGGTTATGTTTGCGGCTAGCGTCGGTGCGGCAAGCACAGAAAGCGTGAGGCCCATGACGATATTCGCGCGAGCGCGCATGTGATGCTCCAATGCATTCTTGATGCAATTGTTATGGGGGGCACACTACACCCTCTGCGCCAGTACTGCCAAAGACGCGTCAGAACGGGCCGCCGCGCAGCGACGTTATTGACAAGCGTCGAACTCAGGCATACATACCGCCGATCGATCCGCTGGTCGGATCACAGAACTAAGATAAGGGGGCTCTATGCTTAATCGCCCAGGCTTCGTTGGCGGGGTTTTGCTTGCGCTGAACATGCTTAGCGTACCGTTGCCTGCGTTCGCGGCTGCGGCCGCCAGCAATCCAGCAGCAGAGGCTGATAAAGCCAGCATTGAGGCGCTTGAGACTCGATTCAGCAATGCGTTCAAAGCCAGAGATGTCAATGCCATCATGCAATGTTACGCACAGGGTGCCGGGCTCTTCGTATTCGATCTGACTCCGCCGCGTCAACATGTCGGCTGGTTTGATTACAAGAAGGATTGGCAAGGGATGTTCGCCGCCTTTCCCGGGCCCCTTACCTTCTCGATATCAGACCTCAACATCACGGTTGTCGGCACGGTCGCCTACTCTCACAGCATTCAGCAGGGACAACTGACGCGCAAGGACGGAACGAAACTGGACGTGGTCGCGCGCGTGACTGACGTGTATCGAAATCTTAGCGGTCGATGGCTCATCGTGGAGGAACACGTCTCGGTGCCAGTGGATCTCGATTCGCAAAAGCCGGATCTGCTTTCGAAACCGTAATCTCAGCCGCGCTGGTAGAGGGACGCGTAGCGCTCGCGTAGTGTGTTCTTTTGCACCTTGCCCATGGCGTTACGGGGCAACTCATCGACGATGAGCACGCGCTTGGGCACTTTGTAGCGCGCCAGGCGCGCTTTAATTCCAGCGATGATCTGCGCTTCCGAGATCGGTGCACCCGGCATGGCAACGACCACCGCGGTAACGCCCTCGCCGAAATCGGGGTGGGGCACGCCGAACACCGCGCTCTCGAGCACCTCCGGCAGTGCATCCAGTTCGATTTCAACCTCTTTGGGATACACGTTGTAGCCGCCACTGATCACGAGATCCTTGCTGCGCCCGACGATGTGCAGGTAGCCGTTGCGATCGATGTGTCCCAGATCGCCGCTCTTGAACCAACCATCAGCGCTGAACGCGCCGCGGGTCTTCTCGGGATCGCGCCAGTAGCCGGCACAAACATTGGGGCCCTTGATTTCGATCGACCCTGTCAAATCCGGTGTGCTCTCGACCTGGCCGCAGACCGTATCGACGATGCGTACCGCAATGCCTGGCAACGCTGGGCCCGCGGACCCCGGCAGCCGTGGACCATCATATGGATTGGAAGTGTTCATCAATGTCTCAGTCATGCCGTAGCGCTCAAGAATGGCATGACCGGTGCGCCGCTCGAATTGCGTGTGTGTCGCGACGGCCAGCGGTGCCGATCCGGAAACGAACAAGCGCATCCGTGCGGTCGAGTCGCGGTCCAACGCGGGCAATTGCAGGAGCCGCGTGTAATAAGTGGGCACGCCCATGAAGACCGTGACGGCCGGGAAGTAGCGCAATGCCTGCGCGGCATCGAATCCGTCAACCAGCAGCAGGCTCGATCCCGACGCGAGCACAGTGTTAAGGGCCGCGAACAGCCCATGCACATGGAAAAGCGGCAGCATATGCAGCAGAACGTCGCTTGCGCTGAAGCGCCAGGCTGCGGCCAGCGTGGTTGCGTTCGAAGCGAGGTTGCCACGCGTCAGCATTGCGCCTTTGGACCGCCCCGTCGTTCCCGAGGTGTAGATGATCGCCGCCAGGGCCTCGGCCTTGAGGGCGGGGCGCGGCGGCGCCTGTGCATCGCACCGCTCGACTAGCTCGGGAAGAGAGCCCTCGCGCTGGGCACCGAGGGTCTCAAGCTGAGCAACACCGGCTCGCGCTGCAATGCGCGATAGCGGGGCCGCATCGTTGGGGCGCACGATGGCGAGCCGAGCTTGCGCATCCTGCAGGAAGTATTCGACTTCGCTGGCGCTATGGTCGGTGTTGATGGGCACATATACCGCGCCGATGCGCAAACAGGCGAGGTACAGTAAGATCGATTCGATTGACTTATCGACACGTACAGCGATGCGATCGCCCACTTCCAGGCCCAGACGCGACAGCGCAGTGGCCCAGGCGGCCGATTGCCGCTGCAACGTCTCATATGTCAAACCCCGCCCTGCGGGCGTTTGCAGGAACACTCGCTCAGGCGCCTGCTGAGCGCAAGACTCTATCCACTCGTAGGGATCAGTCAGAAATGACATGCGCGGCCCGGGAGCCTCGGGGATAATTTTACCGATCATGCCAGAGAAATGCGGCAGGCCCGCGGCCACAGCAGTATGAGATCCTCGCCGTGAGCATCTCAGAGCCGTTCGTTCGTCGGCCGATCGCCACCTCGCTCCTCATGGCCGGCATCTTGCTGGTCGGGGTGGTGGCGTGGCCGCTGCTGCCGGTCGCAGCGCTGCCGCAGGTGGATTTTCCGACCATTTCCGTGTCCGCGAGCCTGCCCGGTGCGAGCCCCGAGACGATGGCCTCCTCGGTGGCTACGCCGCTCGAGTATCAGTTTGCGCAGATTCCGGGCCTCACGGAAATGACCTCCAGCAGCGTGCTCGGCGGCATGAGCATCACGTTGCAGTTCGGCCTGGATCGCGACATCGACGCGGCGGCGCAGGATATCCAGTCGGCCATCGATGCGGCCGGCGGCCAATTGCCGAAGAACCTGCCCGCGCCACCCTCCTATAGAAAGATCAATCCGGCTGACACGCCGATACTGCTGCTGGGAGTGCATTCCGATGTGCTGCCAATGACGGCCGTTGATGACTACGCCGAGACGGTGATCGCGCAGCAGATCTCGCAGATTCCCGGCGTCGGGCAGGTCAGCCTTGGCGGGCAGCAGAAGCCCTCGGTACGCGTGCAGGTGGATCCGGGCAAGATCGCGGCGCTGGGCATTCAGCTCGAGGACATTGCCGGCGTGATGAGCGCGGCGACGGTCGATGCGCCCAAGGGCTCAATCAATGGGCCGTTACAAAGCTTCGCGATCTACGATAACGATCAGCTCAACAAGGCCGCGCCCTGGAACGACGTGGTCATCGCCTACAAGAACGGCGCCCCCGTGCGTATCCGCGACATCGGCGTGGCGGTCGATGCGCCCGAGAATAGCCAGTCGGTGGCCTGGCAGAACGGCAAGCCCGGAATCATGTTGATGATCTTCAAGCAACAGGGTGCCAATGTCATTGAGACCAACGATCGTGTCCGGGCGCTGCTGCCCAAGGTGCTGCTGTCGGTGCCGCCGTCGATCAAGGTCGATCAGGTGGCCGATCGCACCACGACCATCAAGGCCTCCGTGCGCGATGTGGAGCGCACGCTGTGCCTGACCATCGCGCTGGTGATCATGGTGATCTTCCTGTTTCTTCGCAGCGTCTGGGCCACGGTCATACCGGGCGTCACGGTGCCCTTATCGCTCTTTGGCACCGCGGCACTGATGTTCGCGATGCACTACAGTCTGGATAACCTCTCGCTCATGGCGCTCACAATCGCGGTGGGTTTCGTGGTCGATGATGCGATCGTCATGCTCGAGAATATCCATCGGCACATTGAGAACGGGCTGCCGCCGCTCGAGGCGACGCTCAAGGGCGCCGGAGAGATCGGCTTCACGATCCTCTCGATCAGCATCTCGCTGGTGGCGGTGTTCATTCCGTTGCTGCTCATGGGCGGCATCGTCGGGCGCCTCTTTCGCGAATTCGCCGTGACCGTCACGATGACCATTGCGGTCTCGGCCTTCGTCGCCCTTACGCTGTCTCCGACCATGTGCGCGCTGTTCCTGCGCGATGAAAAGCACACCAAGCACGGAGCGGTGTATCAGCTAAGTGAGCGCGGCTTCGACCTGATGCTGTCGGCCTATACGCGCGGCCTTGATTTCGTACTGCGCCACCAGCGCGCGACCCTGGCCACTTTCTTTGCCACCATGGCCCTGACGGTGGTGCTCTACATCATGATCCCCAAGGGCTTCTTCCCGCTGCAGGACACGGGCATCATCGTCGCGCAGTCGGATGCGCCGCAGGACATCTCTTTCGCCGAGATGGTGCGCCGTCAGCATCTGCTCACCGATATCGTCGCGCATGATCCGGATGTGCAAAGCTACGCGGGCTCAGTCGGCGGCAGTCGACCGCTCAACAACGGCATGATCTTTATCGCGCTCAAGCCCCTCGATCAGCGCAGCGCGAATGCCGAGCAGATCATCCGACGCCTGCGCGATAAGGTCGCTGAAGTGCCTGGAGCGACACTGTACTTTCGAGCCTCTCAGGATCTGAACGTCGGCGCGCGCGGGGCCCGAACGCAATACCAGTACACCTTGCAGGATGCGGACATCGACGAGCTCAATGTTTGGGGGCCGCAGCTAGTTGCGCGACTGCAGCAATTACCGGAATTACGCGACGTGAGTTCCGATCAGCAGACCAACAGTACGATGCTGTCGATGACCATCGATCGCGATCAGGCCGCACGCTTTGGTATCCAGCCCTCGCTGATCGATCAGACCCTCGATGATGCCTTCGGTCAGAGGCAGGTGACACAGTACTTCACGCAGCTCAACGCCTATCATGTGATCCTGGAGATCACCCCGGGCCTGCAGAGCGATCCGCAGACGCTCTCGAAAATCTATGTCAAGTCCCCGGCCACCGCCATGATGGTGCCGCTCTCGACCTTCGTGAAGTTCGACACCCAGCACGTGACCTTCCTCTCGATCAACCATCAGGGCCAGTATCCGGCCGTCACGCTGTCCTTCAATCTCGCCCCTGGAGGCGCGCTGGGCGATGCGGTCGATGCGATCAATAAGGCCGCTGCGGAGATTCATATGCCTGCGACCGTCAATGGGAGCTTCCAGGGCTCCGCGCAGGCCTTCCAGAGCTCACTGAAGTCGCAGCCCTATCTGATCCTGGCTGCACTCGTCACTGTCTACATCATTCTGGGCATGCTCTATGAGAGCTACATCCATCCGCTGACCATCCTCTCGACGCTGCCCTCGGCCGGCGTCGGGGCGCTGCTGATGCTCATGATCTTTCACTTCGATCTGTCGGTGATCGCCCTGATCGGCATCATTCTGCTGATCGGTATCGTCAAGAAGAACGGCATCATGATGGTGGATTTCGCGCTGCAGGCCGAGCGCGAGCAGCACCTCTCGCCCGAGGCCTCGATCCGTCAGGCCTGCCTGCTGCGCTTTCGGCCCATCATGATGACGACGATGGCAGCGCTGCTCGGGGCACTGCCGCTGATGCTCCAGCACGGCACGGGCTCGGAGCTGCGCCGCCCGCTCGGTTTCACGATGGTCGGTGGTTTGATCCTGAGCCAGGCGATGACCTTATTCACGACCCCCGTGGTCTATCTGTATCTGGATAGATTCACCGGCGCGCGCCGCCACCAGCGCGCGAGCGAGCGGGCGCACGCCTCGGGCCAGACGCCGGTCACACCGCTGGCCGCCGGGATGACTCAGGGGCTATCACAATGAAAGCCGCTGTCCCTGCGGCTCTTGCCAGGCGTGAGTTCCTGAAATTCATCACGGCGAGCCCTTACGTGGTCGCATGCGGTGGCGTTGCCGCGTACCTGCCACAAGGGGCCTTCGCACAAAGCGCGTCAAGCGCGCAACCCCCAGACACCCTGATCGGCACTGCGGCCGAGGCCATAGACGTGTTCGATCTGGAGCCAGTGGCACAACGCAAGGTCCAGCCCGGTCATTGGGCATACATGGTCAGCGGCGTGGACGCGGACGCGACGGTGCGAGCCAATCGAGCGGGGTTCGAGCACGTGCAGCTGCGGCCACGGCGATTGCGGGATGCAACCCGCATTGACACGCATGTTGATCTGTTCGGAACGCTCTGCAACTGTCCGATCTTTACCTGCCCGACGGGGGGTGAGAAATCATTTCATGCCGAAGGCGAATTGGCGGTAGCTCGAGCGGCGAGGGCGCGCGGTGCGGTGCAGATTCTATCAACTTCGACATCGACGCCCGTCGAAGCGGTCAACGACGCACTCGGGCGTCCGGCCTGGTTCCAGCTCTATGCGCCTTCTTCGTGGGAGATCTGCGAGAAGATCGTGCGACGCGTTGAGGCGGCAGGATGCTCGGTGCTGGTGCTCACCGTCGACAACAATATCGGGCGCAAAAGTGACACGTATTTACACATGCGACCGAAGGACCTGCGTCAGTGCGCCGGCTGCCATACAGGGGTAGAGGCTCCAGGTACGGCCGTCCGGGAGCGGCCGATGTACGATGGCATCGATATGACGGGCGTGAATAATCAGAACCCGGCCTTGGACTGGGCTTTTCTTGATCGCTTGCGCAAAAGCTGGAAGGGCAAGCTGCTCCTCAAGGGCCTTGATACACACGAGGACGCGCGCCTGAGCCTGGAGCATGGTGTGGATGGAATACTGGTTTCCAATCATGGCGGGCGCTCGACGGACAGCGGGCGCGCAACCATCGAGGCGCTGCCAGAGGTCGTAGCCGCCGTTAGCGGTCGCATTCCAGTACTCATCGATGGTGGCTTCAGGCGCGGCGTGGATGTTTTCAAGGCGCTGGCGCTGGGCGCGAAAGCCGTAGGAATCGGCCGCCCAATGCTTTGGGGTTTGGGCGCATTCGGGCAGTCAGGAGTCGAGCGCGTGCTGGAGATTATGCAAGGCGAGCTCGAGCTCGTGATGGGCAATTGCGGCACGCAGAGTCTTGCGCAGATCAACCGAGCCTACGTGGCGACGCCCGATTGGAAAGGCTAGGGCGGCGTACTGCGACTTGAAGTCAGCGGTTGACCGATAAGCGCCGATAGCGCTGGGATCAGCAGATCAAGGCGATCGTACAGTGCGTCGACATGGCCGCCGAAACCATCGGTGTACGCGCCATCTAAAACCAAAAGACGCTTGGGCTCATTCGCCGCCGCAAACAATCGCTGTGCGTAATGGAAAGGCACCACGGTGTCAGTCACGCTATGTGCGATCAGCACCGGTACATGCACCTGACCGATCAAGTCGATCGAAGCAAATTGAATGCCCACGAGCCATTTGACCGGAAGATGCGGGTAAGTGTATTGAGCCTCGTCCGGCATCGAGGTGAACGCGCCAAAGAGCACCAGTGCGGCGATAGTATGTTTGCTCGCCAGCACAACGGCCGGCCCCGAACCGAGCGAGTGTCCCCAAACGATGATGTGCGAGGCCGGGACGCCGCGGCCGATCAGCGCTGCAAAAGCGGCCTCGGCATCCTGGTCCATATGTGCTTCAGAGGCATCTCCGGGACTCATGCCGAATCCGCGATAGTCAAAGCTCAGGACATTGAAGCCGGTCTGCCTCAAGCTCTCGCAGTGTCTGAGCAGCTCGGCGGAGAACGCCGAAACCGCGTTGCCATGCAGATGCAGGATCCAGAACCCGGTGTCGTTGTTGGCGTGCGAGCGCAGGATCACGCCAGCCAGTTCGGAGCCTCCAGGGCCGTGAATAACGAGGCGCTCGGCACCGGCTGGCAGCTGATCGGTCGTGTGTGCATGACTCTCAGCGACGCGAAATACGAGCTGACTCTCATGCAATTTGAGATAGAGCAGCGTGCTGCCCAGGGCAAGCAGCGCCATGGCACTGACAGCGATGAGGCAGAGCAGCCAAGCAGAGGATCGGCGCGGCTTCGATGCTGCAGACTGGCTCAATAGCGCGCTCCTGAATCGATCATATCGCCGAGACGGGTATCGGCTTGCCACAGTCTATAATCTTCCGTAGCCTCGATGCCGCTGTGCTCATCAAACCGCCATCGCGAGCCTCAATACTGCTCGGGCTGATTCCTTTCATCGCGATGTGCTTCACGGTCTCGCTCTGGGATCGTGTCGACCCAATGGTACTGGGTCTGCCTTTCAATCTGTTCTGGCTTATCTGCTGGATCGTGATCTGCGCTCTATGCATGTGGGGCGCGTATCGGGTCGAGAGCGGCAGAATCGAATGAGTCCCGCTGCGGTTTCGCTGACAACGATCTTTGTCATTGTCGGGCTCGGCGCAGCGCTTGGATTTCTGGCGGGAATGCATCGCAAGATGGATCTGGAGCAATGGACGGTCGCCGGTCGTGGCTTCGGCGCAGCGTTTATGTTTCTGCTGATGGCCGGGGAAGTCTACACGACGTTCTCTTTTCTGGGAGCCAGCGGCTGGGCCTACTCGCGCGGCGGTCCGACCCTGTACATTCTGGCCTATCAGACTCTGGGCTATGTCGTCTCTTTTTTTATCCTGCCGCGGATCTGGGAGATCGGCCGCAGGTATGGCATGCAGACCCAATCCGACTTCTTCGCCGTGCGCTACGCCAGCAAGTACCTGACCGCGTTTGTATGCGTCGTCGGCATCGTCTCTTTCATCCCATACCTGCAGTTGCAGATTACCGGGCTGGGTATCATCGTTTCGATCGCAAGCTTCGATGGCATCGGCCGCACGCCGGCGATGATCATCTCGGTGGCGCTGGTGGTGGCGTTCGTCATCGCCAGCGGCATCCGGGCGGTGGCCTGGGTCAGCGCGCTGAAAGACGTGCTGATGCTCTTGGCCGTACTGACCGTCGGTATCGCGATTCCATTTATGTACTTCGGCGGCATCGGCCCAATGTTCAGCGCTTTGGTGCATGCGCATCCCGCGCACCTGAGCATGCCAGGGGCCACCACGAACCTGGGCCACACCTGGTATATCTCCACGGTCATTCTGACTTCGCTGAGCCTCTACATGTGGCCGCATATGTTCGGCACGGCATTCACGGCAAAAAGCGGCGACACCTTGCGACGCAATGCCGTCGTGATGCCGCTCTACACACTCTCTCTGGCATTCGTACTCTTCGCCGGCTTCGCCGCCGTGCTGATCGCACCGGGATTGCCTGACGGGGACCTGGCGCTCCTGACGGTTGTACGCAGAAGTTTTGCGCCGTGGTTCCTGGGCGTGATCGGCGCAGCCGGTGCACTCACTGCCATGGCGCCCGCTGCAGTTTTGCTGTTGACCGCTGCCACGCTATGCGTCAAGAACCTCTACCGACCGCTGCTCGCGCCTTCAATAACCGATGATCAGGTGGCCAAATTGGCGCGAGTCATGGTGGTCGTGCTCGGCGTGATCAGCCTCTTTTTCGCAATCTACAGTTCGACCACGCTGGTTAACCTGCTGCTGATGGGCTATGCGGGCGTGAGCCAATTCTTTCCGGGCGTTGTTCTGGGTCTTTATTGGACACGCGTCACGATGCCAGGGGTCTTTGCTGGCCTGATAGTCGGCGTCGCCACGGCCATGTTTCTGATGCTCAGTCATCGGGATCCATTGTTCGGCTGGAGCGCCGGCTTCCTGGCCTTGTGCGTCAATTTCGTGGTGACTGTGCTGGTGAGCCTGTTGAGGCCCATTAATGCAGCGAATGTCGGTCTTAAGCTGTCCGATGTCGCGGTCACGCGACCGTGGATTTCATGATCGGCACGAGCTTGCGAGCGTCCAGATAATCCGCGAGCGTCTGCACACGGGCCTGATCGTCAACCAATGCCACATAGCCGTCCGGGCGAACCAGATACAGCGCATTGCGCCTCAGGCCGCAACGGCGCATCTGCGCTCGCCAGGCGAACACCTGCAACGGCAACTGTCGCGCGTGGCATAAAGTCTGCAGCGCGGGTGAGGGTTCTCCGTAAACGTGGACCTGCCAGTCGAGCGAGGTCAGTGGCGTGAAATTATCTGTCCCGTTCATCTGCACCCATGGCAGGCGATCGCCACCATGAACTGCGCCGGCCCGGCCTTCGCTCAGGTTGCTTCGACGATAGCTCACCGAGATCTGCGAGACGGTACGAAACACGAAATCTCTGAGGGTCGCGAATCTGAAGGCCAGTCCCAGCAGAGGCGGCACGATGCGAAGGCGCAGAGCCCGGGCTATCGGGCCCGAACTCGTCACGGCTGTGAAAGCCTGATCTGTGGTCGCGACCAGGCGCCGCGCGAAGGCGATGCGCTCCGGCTCATAGCTATCTAGCAGCGATGCGCTTGCACGTGCGTGCAGGACCGCAGCGAGTTTCCAGGCGAGGTTGATCGCGTCCCCTATACCCGTGTTCATGCCCTGTCCGCCTACCGGGCTATGCACGTGTGCGGCATCACCCAGCAGGAAGACACGGCCGGAGCGGAACCGTTCGGCCAACCGATGATGCACGCGGTAGGTGGAGAACCAGTTGACCCGCTCGACATGAATGCCCATCCAGCCGATCACGCGCTCGCTCACGTCATCCCATGAGAGATTCTCCTTTCGGGGCAGCGCCGCATCGCGAACGGTGCCGACCAGGCGCGCATGCCCGTCGGCTTTCAGTGGGAAGACGGCGAGAAAGTCGGCTCGGTCCAAGGCGATGTGCACCTCGGCATTCATGGCTGCTCCGCTCGCCTTCACGTCGGCAACGTAGAAAAGATGCGCGTAGGTACCCCCTTCGAAACCCAACCGCAGCTTCTCCCGCACGATCGAATGGGCCCCGTCGCAGCCGGCCAGATACTGTGCCTCACAGGCTTCGGTGCTGCCGTCGGGCCGCTTCAGCCGTGCGCGTATATGCCCGTTCGCCTCTTCGAAATCCATGAGTTCCGTGCCACGTTCGACCTCGACGCTGAGCGCGGCTAGCCTCGCAATCAGCAGCAGCTCGTGTTCGTCCTGGGGAAAAATCAGCGCGTAAGGGAATGGGCTGATGTTCGCGCCCAGTTCGCCGAAGACTATGCGCGCGGTTTTCTTGCCTGCTACCCATAGGTTCGCGGCCACGGCCCTGCGGCCCCGTTCGACCACGGGCTCTGCCAGATCAATTTGCCTATATAACTCCAGCGTGCGGGCCTGCACGGCAATCGCACGTGAAGTGGTTCCCGGCTGTGCCGTGCGATCGATGATCCTCACGCGCACACCCAGATGCGTGAGCCAAAGCGCTAGCACCAGACCCGTCGGTCCAGCCCCGACGATCAGAACGTCAGTGACGCGCTCGGTAGCGTCCACTCTTTAGCCCGAAAGCCGGTTCTGATAAACCGCAAGATGTGTGTAGGCTGCCGCCAGCAACGGCGTGGCAATACCGGCTTTCCTGCCACGCACCAGCAGATCGCCTACGATCTGGTCCGCTTCGGTCTTGCTGCCGCGCTGTAAGTCGCGATACATCGAGGCGGTGAATGTCGAGCCCTTCGCGGTGAGCGTCGCTGCAGCGTCACGCAGAAAATCATCAGTGGGTATGACGCCCGATGCTCGTGCAATCGAGGTCACCTCATCGAGCAGGTGCAGCACAAAATCCAATCCGCCCTCCGCTGCCCTGATCTCCCCAACATTGGCGCGCATCAGGCATGTGGCGCTGCCCAGCGTGCTGAGCAGCAGCCATTTCTCCCACATATCCCGTGTAATCGTGCTGGACAGTCTCACATCGAAGCCGGCGACCTGCATGAACGCATCCAGCTGCCTCATGCGCGGTGAAATCACGCCGTCTGTCTCCCCGTAGTCGATGCTCTGCAGTTGGCTGAGCTGCACGATGCGGCCCTGTTCGTCAATGGCGGTCGAGACTCTGCACACGCCGCCGACGACGGGTTTGCCGCCAAAGCGTGCACGCAGCACATCCATATGCTTCATGCCATTGAGCGTGGGCAATATCATCGTCTCTGGCCCCACCGCCGGTGCCAGATCTTCGATCGCGGCCTCAATTGAGAACGCCTTTGCCGTCAACAGGACCAGATCAAAGGGCTCGATGGTGTCGCCTGAGGTGACGAGCTGCGGTTTGAGCGTGAAATCGCCGTGCGGGCTCAGGATTTGTAAACCATTGGCCTGCAGTTGCGCGGCGCGCGCCGATCGGACCAGAAACGTGACATCGCGGCCAGCCTGTGCAAGTCGACCGCCAAAATAGCCGCCGGTCGATCCGGCGCCCACGACGAGCATGCGCATCACTGTCTCCGTTGAGGGGCCTGAATGGCCAGGCGCGCTGCCGCGAGGCTGAGCGGTGAGCCGCTCAGCCGCGTCGGTCAGCGTTCGTCCTCGTCAATGCGACGAAGGCGACGCGGGAGTTGCGGGAGCTGGAGAATTCGGAGCGGCCGGAGTCTCTGCACCGGGTTGGAAATCGTCGCCGCGGGGTCCAAAGAATCGTGGCCCGGGTCCATGCCAGGGCCCGTGCATGCGGCCATGCATCTGGTACATGCCCATCGGGCCATAATGGCGATGGTGGGAAGCGGCGAAAATTGCCCCGAGGATCACTAATCCGGCCAACGTAAAGGCCCAAAAGCCCAGATACCTTCCGAACCTATGGAAGCCCCCATCCGAGCGGCTGGCAAGATAGAAGACCAAATATCCCATGACGGTCAGCCCCGTCGCCGGAATCAGTGCCAGGAAGTAAATCATTGTTTTCTCCTCAATGCTCGCAAGCCAGATCAGTAACAGCGAGTGCGAGTGTTATTTGGCTTCAGCCAGCGTCTTCATGGCCACGAGGGCCTCTGCAAATCGTGTCGCTCGACGGTCGTGGTCTGCGGCCTTGGCTTCAGGCGTGTTCAGAGGGGCTTGATCGTAGAACAGGGTATAGATAATTTTCGAGCGAGCCGGACCCTCCGATTGAACATCGAGGGTGCCGTGGTAGAGGATCGTCGATGTCGGCTGCGCGTAGGTGTAAGAATGCAGCGTTTTGGCGACCATCACCTCATCGGTATGCTCGTTGATGACACGCACGGTGCCCAGTTCGCCCGAGCCGGAAGAATAGACGCATGTGACCTTCAGCCAGGTGGCGATGTCGCAATAGCCGCCAATCTTCTTCCAGACCACATCCGCGGGCCGGTCAACGGCGATGTCCTGAACTATGGACGTGTATTCAGCGGCCGCGGCGCTCCTGAAGCACATCAGGGTGCCCAGTGCAGCCAAAGTCAGGAAGCCATGGAATGAGCGCTTGTTCATTTTTCTGTCTCCATATCAGGACGGCCATACGCGCCAATACCCCCGAATCAATCTAGCACAACGCAGATCCGGCCCGAAAACCGCCGCTATTAGTTTGCTCAGGTAGGCGAAGGCCGCAATCGCGTTGCCGGTACATACATTAATAAAGGTTAATATATAGATCGCCGGAAGCGGGCGGGCCTATCAAATGGTGCCGAGCCGGGCGGCAGGGGCGCTTCGGGGCGCCCAGCGCCGGGATTTAGTACACTCCGGCGCTATAGGGCGCCGGGTCAGCGTGTGTTGCTTGATCTGGCGCTTCTCGCACGACTGGAGGTGCGGGCGGCTACATACAGGAGAG
>Ga0302324_100001758_pt1 | contig 51774 bp, 40 predicted proteins | sample Palsa_T0_1_FD_201949 | JGI IMG/M metagenome (GOLD analysis project Ga0302324, IMG submission 201949) | Peat permafrost microbial communities from Stordalen Mire near Abisko, Sweden - Palsa_T0_1 | ecosystem: Environmental > Terrestrial > Soil > Palsa > Peat permafrost | place: Sweden: Abisko...
GCCTCGAAGCCGCCTATCGAGTGGGCGCGCTTCCCAGCAAGGCCGCGCGCGAGGCGCATCTGGCCGAGATCCGCTCGGTGCGCTTGAGCACCCTCAATTACTGTCCGATGAACTGCTCGTTTTGCTCTGCGACCAATTTCCTTCACGAGGCGCAAGGCAGCGTCGCCTCGGTCGCGCGCCTGGAGGCCGACGAATGCATGACGATGATCGAGAGAATCATCGCGGCACATCCTTTCACTCGCACGATCATTTTTCAGGACGACATCTTCACGTTCACGCGCGACCGTCGCGTGCTGGCGCTGTGCGATGCGATCGTCGAGGCTAAGCGCCGCGGAAGAATCCCCGCACAGCTGCAGTTCATCAGTACCAACCGCATCGATGCGATGAGCGAGGAACGTCTCGCCGCGCTGAAGCGCGCCGGCTTTCGCGTGCTGGGCTTCGGCATCGAGAACTTCTCGCAGCGTGTGCTGCAGGAATTCAACAAGGCGCACATCCATCGGTTCATCGAGCCCATGCTGTCCGCCGCGCTCGCCGCGGGAATCACGCCGTTCCTCGACATGATCTTGAGCTCGCCCCGCGCCACGCTCGACGACGTCGTCGAAACGCTGCGGGGCGCGTACGAATGGATGCGCCGCGGCTGCGAGATCGGTATGTATCCGTACGTCATTCCGTTCTCCGGAGCCGCCTTCGCGCGAGACCCCGGACTTTTGCCGCACACCCGTTACGCGCACCGGCAAGTGGCCGGCACGGCCATCGCATGGGACCAACCCGCGAAGATCCTACCGGTCGACCCCGTGGTGCGAGAGGTGATCTTGCGCATGGAGCACGGCTTCGAGACGGCGCTCGAATCCCTCGAGAAGCATGTGGCGCACCTGCCCTCGCGCGTCCGCTCGCTGCTCTGGATCTTGAGCGCCATTCCCGTTCTGGCGGAGTTCGGCCATTCCATCGCTGACGAAAGCGAGGTGCGTGCCGAGCTCTGTGCACGGCTCCCGGTCCTTCAGCCCGAGGCGGCGGTCTCGGCCGCGGCGGCGATATGAGCCCCCGGCATCACGGGTCATTGCTCGCCCCGCTCGCGGTGTGCGCGCTACTGGCGGGCTGGATCGCGCTGTCGGTCGTCAACACCCGTGCCATGGGGTTCTCGCTTCTGCTCTTGGCCCTTGCCAATCTGATCGTGTATACGGACGCGCTCGATCTCGCCTTGCGCCTGTGGGTGTGCCGGCGCAGCGCCGCGGGCGTGGGTCAGTCCGCCGCGGTCACTCCGCTGACCGACGTATCGATCGACCTGGATGCCATCGTTCCGCCGGAAACGCGGCTGCTGGTCCCGCTGGCCCCCTACGCCATCATCGCCTCCGTGTTCAACCTCGAGGATCGGCTGGAAGAGTTCTTCGAGTCGTTCAAGCCTTACAGGGATCGCATGTGGCTCATCAGCGATGGCTCGACCGACAATACGGTGCTGCGCCTGACTCAAGCCGGATGGCGCTGCTTCGACGACGGAGTGAATCGCAAAAAGCCGGGAGCCATTCGCCGATTGCTCGAGCGCTTGCCGAAGCACATCGAGACGGTGCTGGTGATCGATCCGGACATTCGCCTGGATGCGCAGGCAAGCAGCATCGACCTGAACCGTTTCATCAGCGACTTCCAGCAGTCCGAAGCCGCCGCCGCGTGCCCGCGCATCATGATCGAGCCGGACGGATTTCTGGCCCGGTTCCAGTCATTCGAGTACGCACTCTCGTTCTGCGTGGGGCGGCGGAGTCTCAAGGGTTTCAGCATCACTTCCGGTGGCGTGTCCATTTACCGCCGCGACGCGCTCGCACGGGCGCTCGAGGAACACTCCCTCTCGGTTTACGCCGAGGATCTCGAGAACGCGCTCATCCTGCTCGCCCACGGTGAGCAGATTTACTACGACGGGCGGCTGGTCGTGCGGACGGAAGGTCCGGGAACCTTGCAGCGCTGGTTCTCGCAGCGGGTGGGCTGGTACCACGGTCGGATCAAGGTCTACTTCGAGCGCTTTCCCGAAGTGCTGCGCGTCAGCCGGCGCTCGCCCTTCGCGGCCTATAACTATCTCCTGTACCTCGGCGTTCTGTCGATCGCATTGCATCCGGTCAAGGTGGTGAGCGCGGCGCTCCTGGTCCTGAGCCTCGCCTGCGGAGTCGATGCGCTGCTCTTCGACCGGGTGCTCCCGGGGCTCAATCCCGAGTATTTCGCGGCCGCCGCCAGCGGCTATCTCGCGCTCGGAGTCATCGCGCTCTTCACGAGCGTGCCGAAGTCCGAGCGGGCCTATGCCGCTCCCATCGTTCCTCTCTATCTTGTTTATGCCCTCGTTCACCTCGCACCGATGACCGTGGGCTACGCGAATTACTTCTCGCTCAGGCTGTTTCGGCGGCGAATCTATCAGGACCATTACGAGAGTCCCGCCGACCCGAGCATCTCTTCGCAGCCAACCGAGCTGATGCCATGAACGGCCGCGGCGTACCCGCTCCTTCTCACTACCGTCCGCTCGCCTACTGGGAGGACCGTGCGCAGCGCTTCGCGGGCGACCGCGACGGCCTGGCCGCCGTTTGCTCCTACGGTATGCCGGAGTTCTACAACCGCGTGATCGATTGGGAGCAACGCCTCGCGCTCGATCCGTGGCTACGCGTGCGCGCAGCCACCCGAGTGCTCGATGTGGGGTGCGGTGTCGGACGCTGGAGCCGGCTGCTGGCCGGCCGCGGCGCGGAGGTGCTAGGCGTGGACTTGAGCCCGACGATGATCTCCGAGGCCCGACGTCGCGCGGCCGCCGCAGGTCTCGGGTGCCGCTTCGCCGTCGCCGATGCCAGCCGATTGCAGCTCGGCGAGCGGTTCGATCTGGTGCTCGGAGTGACGGTGCTGCAACACATTCTCGATGCAACGCTGTTGCAGTCGGCGCTCGCCGCCATGGCGGCGCATCTCGCTCCTGGCGGCCGCATGGTGCTTCTCGAGGCCGCGCCGGCCCGAGGAGTCGAGAAATGCAACTCGAGCGTCTTCGTCGCGCGTCCTCGCGAGCGGTACCTGACGCTCATGCGCAATTGCGGCCTCGAGATCCGGGCAATTACCGGCGTCGATCCAGCCCCTTTCCGCAGAGACCTTTTGCCATACGTGCGCAACTTGCCGCGAGCGGCGGCGTTCGGGTTGGCGCTGCTCGCGAGCGCTGCCTCGCTGCCCATCGACGCCCTCTTCGGCCGGCGCGCCGTGGAGCGTTCCTGGCACGCCGTGTTCGTGCTCGAGCACCCGGAGAGTCGCTGATATGCCCGTCAAGAATCGATTACTCGTGGCTGCCGGAGTGTTCGTGATCCTCGCAGGGATCGTGGCGCTGGCGCATTGGTATCAGTCGAATCGGGCCAAGCCGCAAGCGGGCGCCATGGGGCAAAACCTGCTGATGCACGTGACGAACGGTGCGGATCGCGGGCCCGGAACCCTGCGCGAGGCCCTCTACCTCGCGGCCGGAGCCGCCGCTTCGGCGACCGTCTCGATCGAGGTCCCCCGCATCGATTTGCAGAGCTCGCTGCCGCCGTTCGTGAACGCGCACGGCCTGCGGCTCGTCGGCACATCGCCCGGAGTACAGATCAATGCCGCCGCACTGAGCACAGGTCCGGTGCTGGACATCGCCGGCCCCAACGTATCCGTGGAAGCCATTTCCATCGAGAACTGCCCGGCGATCGCAATTCTGGTGCGCGCCGTGCACTTTCATCTGGCCTCCTCGCTGATCCAGTCCTGCGACGTCGGCGTGGAAGTGGCGGAGAACGCAAGCGACACCTTGCTCGAGAGAAATCGCTACGCCAAGGACCGGCTGGGGGTCCGATTCGCAGCCGCCGGCCGCAACTCGGTGGTGACGGGTAACGAGTTCATCGATGACAAGGACGCCGGATTGTGGGCCGTGCGCAGCTCGAGCGATGCGCGAGACACGGCGATCACGATTCGCGACAACAAATTTACCGAGGACGGCAACGCGATCGTCGCCGGCAACATTCCCGTTCTCATCGAGCGCAACGAGTTCGTCAATGCACATGAGGCGGCGGTCGACCTCGTCGGTGCGGGCGCCGTGGTGCGCGGCAACCAGATCAACGGCGGCGCCGCGATGGGTATCGTCGGGGAGAGTTCGAGCGGCGCCGTGATCGAAAACAACGAGATCGAGGGCGTAGCGGCGTACGGGATCATGCTGCGCCGATCGTCGAACATGCTGGTGCGGAACAACCGGTTGAACAATTGCGGGTATGGGCTCGCCTTCGTTCTCGGCGACTTGAAGAACGTGAGCCACGCGGTCGGCAACGTCATCATCGAGCCCAAGTTCAACGGGATCGACGTGGTCGGCGATTCGCCTACCCTGAGCCATAACCAGGTGCTGCGCGCCCACGCGTACGCGCTGCACGTCGATGATTTCCAGGCGCCCACCGGAGCAAGAGTGGCCTCGCAGCCCTATCTCGAGGACAACAACTTCGGCTCGAGCCCCGTCAAGACCGCCGCGATGCGGGTCCCTCCATGAGACGGGAAACTTCCAGCACGCAGCTCCCGCCTCGACCGGTGTGGGAGAGCCCGCGAGTTCATCTGCTCGACGACGTCTGGTTGCTTTGCATACTCGCCGTACTCATCGCGATCGGCATCCCTTCCCTGTCGGGGGACCTCACCGTACAGATCGGCGCCGCGAGCTGGGGGCTGCTGGCGCTCGGCGCGATCCACCTGGCCTTTACCGGGCTCGGCCATTCGGCGAGCACTCCCCGACGCTGGCGCAGCTGGGCCTTGACGCTGCTCGACGCCGGCGGAATCGTGACGCTTGCGATGATCTGGACGCACGTGGGCGGATCGCAGAATCCCGTGTTCCTGACCGTGTTCGTGCTGCCGGTTCTCGGTTCCATTTTCATCTCGCGCTGGCACCCGTTGCTGATGGCCGCCGTGGGCATCGTCGCCGTCGCCGCCGCGGCGCTGAGCCAGTCGCCGGAGCTGCGCTCCTTCACGAGCGGCCTGGCGGGCGGCGGCCCCTGGGTTGCCGCCCTGTTCAGCCGGCAAGGACCGGAGCCGGAAGGCTCTTTTGCGGGATTCTATGCACCGACCAGCTATCTCGTGGTCTTGCTCGAGGTCTATACCGTCGTTCTGCTTGCGTGTGCCCTGGCCGCGAAATACATCGGCACGATTTTCGAGCGCCTGATTGCCGGGAGTCTGCTCGCACACTCCGAAAGCGAGCAGGCACAGGAGTTGTGGTCCACGCTCATCGAGCGTTTGCCGCTGCCGGCGCTATTGGTCGAGCCCCATTCGCTACGCATCCTCGCGTGCAGCGATATGGCGCTCAAGTTTCTGGCGAGCGGCGAGAGCTCCATAGACGGGCGGGAACTGTTCAGCGTGGCGCGGTTTTCCTTTGCCGATCTCGTGCAGGACATGATCGCGGGAGCGAAAAGCGAGCCCTCCCTGATCGCCATGCACATCGGCGATGAATTGCGCTTGACGCAGGTGAGCGTGCTGCAAGTGGTGCACAAGCGGCGGCGCCTCGCACTTTTCACGCTCGAGGACGTGACGCAGGTGTTCTGCTTGAAAGCCGCGCTGGACAGCTCGGAGTTCGCGGCACTGGTGGTCGATGCCGAGGGAAACATCCGCGCCTTCAACAAGCGGGCCACGGAACTCTTTGGCGACCTCGCGGCGGGAACGAGCGCGGAAAAGCTGCTCTCGCACACGGTTGCCGGATTGCCCTGGTGGGAGTCGGGTCTCGATGGCCGGCGCAAGATGCACATCGACGTCGGCTCGCGAATCCACGAGGTCACCAGCACCGAGATTCCCGTCCCCGGCGAGGAGCAGCGCCTGTACAGCGTATCGCTGCTTCCGGTGGCGCTCGCCGCGCCGCTCGATCGGGCAGCCGAGGAGGCCGTGCGCTTGCGCAAGCCCGAGAGACGGTCGCCATGAGATGCGGACGGCTGATACCGCTCGCGACGACGCTGCTCGGCGTCTTCGTTCAAAGCAGCGCGCTCGCGGACGGAGCGATTTCGGACGATCGGATTGCGGTGAGCGTCGATGGCTCGACGCTCACGGGGACGAATGGCGGCGGCGGCGCCTCGCTGGGCTGGCTGCATAACTTCGACCCCGGGTCCCTCGTCGGGATAGCCGTCGAGCATCAGGTCCTCGCCGACTCCCAGTGGACGTTCGGAACGTTGAACGGGTCGAAGGGCTTCGGCGCGGACAATCAGCGCTTCAACGTGTACGCCGACTTGCACGAAGGCGGTGGCGTCGACGACTCGCATTCATTCCGCTATGAGATCGAGGACGCGGGCATCATCGGAACTTTTTATCACAAGCTCTCTGCCCAACTCGAGGACAAGCGGGTGGACGTGGAATCCACGCATGGCAATCTACCCAAGGCGGCCCTCGCCTATCTGTGGGGCCCGCACCTTCTCACGACCGCCTCGTACCAGTATTCGGTGAGCGGCAATCTCGGCACGCGCATCGAGTCCTTGAGGCTCGACGTCTACGCGGCCAAAATGACCTTTTTCGTGGGTGCGGCGCTCGGCCCCGCATCGCCGGCGATTCTCGATATCGAGACGAGCGCCGTCAATCAAGGCCCTAAAATCCTCGTGCCGGTCCGCGAGCTGCACGAGGAATATGTGGGGCTCACCAAGCCCTTTGCCCACTGGCACAGCGAATTGACCGTCGCGGCCGATTATCTGGATCTGTCCGGCATCGCCCGCGCCTCTCTGACGCTTACCTACATCTTCCATCTCTGAGGTTAGGCCGCGTGAGAACATCCGCGCGCAGCTTCCGGTCCTTGCCCACGATGCTGGTTCTCCTCGTCGTGCTCACGGCCGGCGCGCGTCTCATTTATCTCAGCGTCCTGGAGCACACGGCTCGCGCCCGAGCCACGGCCGCGACTGTGCTCGACGTCTCCGCGAGACGGCTCGAGAGTTCGTTGCAAGGCGTGTTCTGGCACGCCCTCCGGACTGCTCGCTCCGCGGCCGCGGGGACCAACCCCGGAAAGCTCGACGCGCAAGCATTCTTGATGAGCGCCGATGATGCAGTGCTCGCGGCGCGCGACGCCGACGCGCCCTTTGCCAAGGGTATCGCCGACGAATGGAAATCGGCGCAGGCCGAGCGCCCGGCGCCCGCGGCCGCGGCCGCAATCCTGGGGCCGATGCGCTTGGGGAGCCAGTGGCTCATCGCCGCCCGCGTCGCGGTGACGCCCGCCAACGGCGCAGGCCCGGCATACGCCGTCGCCTATACGGACCTCGACGCCGTCATCGCGGATGCGCGCCTGTCGCGGCTCGGCGCCGCGGGATATGATTTCGAGATCTCGCAGGTCGAGCCGCGCAGCGCATCCCCCCGCACATTCGTGAACACGAGCGCCGAGCCGGTCGCCGACACCGTGGCGACCCGCATCGCGCTACCCGCAAACCCCGCGGTTGCGGGCAGCTACCTGCGCCTCGCCGTTCGACCGCGCGCCGGCTGGTTCCCCTCGACTCTACTGGAGTCCGAGATCGCCATACTGGTTCTTCTCGCGTGGCTTTTCGCCTTCGGCACGCACGACTTGACGCATGCGCTCGATCGCGCGCGCTCGGCTCTCGCCACCGCGCGCCGCCGCCTGCATGCAGGCCGTCAACAGCTCGCCGAGGAGATTCAAAAGCGGCTGGAGCTGCAAGAGAGCTTCGAGCACGCACGCTATCACGACATGTTCACGGGGCTCCCTAACCGGCGCCATTTCATGGACGAGCTCGACCGGTCGTTGCGCGAAGTCCGTCGCCGGCGGCTGCAGCGCCTGGCAGTCATCATCGTCGACATTTCCCGCCTGACTCTCATCAATCACATGCTCGGCCATACGGCCGGCGATGATCTGATGGTGCAGGCCGCGCGTCGGCTGGAGGAAATCACCTCATCGCTCGAGGGCTCGCTCGCGCGCTGGAGCGGTGATCAATTCGCTGTCCTGCTCCTGGGAGTGGACTCCGCGGACGCGGCTCTCGAGGTGGCGAATCGCTTCCAGGAGCAATTGCGCCCGCCGTTTCATTTGCGCCGCTATCAGCTCAACGTCGCGGCAACCCTCGGAGTGACCTGCACCGATTCGGGCCAAGAGCGAGCCGAGGACGTCATCCGCGAGGCGGACCTCGCGCTGTCGGTTGCCAAGGCTCGCGAGACGACCAAGGCGGTGCTCTACGCCCCGCACATGCGCGGTCGGTCCTCGGGGCTCGTCAGCCTGGATGCGGATTTGCACGTGGCCTTGCAGAAGCACGAGCTGCGGCTCCTCTATCAACCCATCGTCGACCTGTCGACGCGCAAGATGGTGGGCGCGGAAGCCCTGCTCCGCTGGCGACACCCCGTCGAGGGACTCCTCTCCCCGAGTCGCTTCCTGCGCAGTGCGGAAGAGGCGGGACTCATGGTGCCGATCACGCGCTGGATCGTGCAGACGGTAGCCGGTCTGGCGGCGGAGTGGCGGCGCCACCTGCCGGCCAATCAGAAATTTTACCTGAGCGTCAATCTGTCCCCATCCGTGCTGCGCGATCCCGGTTTCGGCGACCACGTGGCCGCCACCCTCAAACAGCGCACCTTGCCGCCGTCTTATCTCAAGTTCGAGCTCACCGAAATGGCGCTCGGCAACGTCACCGGTGCGCGCGAATGCCTCGATCGTCTGCACGGCATGGGGATTCAGCTGGTGCTGGACGACTTCGGCACGGGTTACTCATCGTTGAGCAATCTGCAACTGTTTCCTTTCGACCTGGTGAAAATCGACTGCCCGTTCGTCGACCGTCGCGGCGTCTTTCAGTCCAACATGAGCATGGTCGCCGCGATGATTCAGCTTGCGGCCAGTCTCGATCTGACCACGGTCGCGGAGATCATCGACAGCGAGGCCGCCGCAGCGGCGCTCAAGGCGATGGGCTGCCGCTATGGCCAGGGCCATTACTTCAGCCCCCCCTTAGAATCCGCGGACGCCTACGAGAAGCTGCGTGGGCAGCAGCCCTTAGAGCCCGTGCACGGCGCGCAGCCCTCCCCTGTCCGGACGGCGGTCGACAAGGACTCCTCGAATACCCTCATCATGCGCCGCTTGCAGGACCCCTCCGAGCAGGGCACCTCGGAGACCGTGATCGTGAGTGCGCCGCAGGGCACCTCGGAGACGATGATCGTGCGTGCGCCGCAAGACGCCTCGGAGACTGTGATCGTGAGTGCGCCGCAAGACGACCCGGGCACCATCGTTTTCTCGACCGAGGACATCGACTTCGGCAAAGACGGGGACGAAGAGGAGGACGAGGACGAGTGACGTCCGCTATCTGAGAGCGAGAACGACGTTTGCATTCTGCGGTGAGAGCACGGCGCTTGAGGTGCCTTCGACGGAATGCATGACGAAGATTCCGCGGTGGGAGGGATCAATCGGAAAAAAAAGCGTGTAGCGCATGGCGAGCGTCTTCGACCGATGCGCACAGCGCACATCGAAAAATAGCGCCGCATAGGCGCCGTCGGCGTGGGCATCGATCAATTGACGGGTGGGCTGTATCGCGCAAGAGGCTCCGGTCTCATCCTCGAAGCGCAATTGCTCGTAGGCATAGTGCTCGATCGACGCTTGGTGCCGCTTCACCTCGCCCCAGGTGAGCTCTCCGTCAGCGTCAACATCCAGTGTCAGGACGAAATCGAGATCCCGGAGTGCAATGTCCCACTGACCGTGGAGCGTGGACTCGTCCTTGCCATCGACCGAGAGCGTGAGGTAGGCGTCGCTCGCCGAGTGAGCCGGTGCGATCGGCGCGGCCAGCAGCAGCGGAACCGAGCCCAGCAACCGCGGCAGCCGACGGAGAAATCCTCTCACCGGTTCTCTCCCGGTGCATTGCTCGAAGGCATCGGCACCTGACGTGCCAGAGACTGCACGACCGGGTCCTCCAATCCCGTTTGCTCGACGAACGCCACGGCGGCCGCCGCTGCGCGCGGCTGATGGGCTGCCAGAGCGGCCTCCAGCAAGACTCGTGCATCCCAAGGAGCTCGCTGAAACTCCCAGTTATGCAGCGCCAGCGCCAACGAGGTCTCTGGATCGTGCTGCAATTGCAACGCGAAGCGCGCTTCCTCGCGGCCGAAGTAGTCGCTCCCCCGCTCCTTGAGTGCTTCGAAGCGCGCGGCCATCATCCATGCATACCGCGATGCATCGGGACTGCGCAAGGCGACCTGCGCCAAGGCCAGGCGCAAAAAGGCGGTGTCCGACTGGGAGTGGTCCGCGAGCAAGGGCAGCACCTCGCCCGGACGCCCGCGATCGAGCAGGAAATCCGCGTAGGCCACCAGCAAGAAGTTATCGTGCGGCAATAGTTGCAGGGCGGAGCGGTAATGCGCTTCCGCAAGCGGCCAGTCTCCCAGGTGCTCCGCCGCCTCCGCGATCAACCCCTCGATCCAAGCCTGATATGCGACCGACGCTCGGCCGCCGGAGACCTCGCTTTGCCGCAGCAACGCCAGGCCCTGTCGCGCCTGACCGGTGTAGGAGAGCAAATTGCCCAGGCAGGCACTGCCGAGCTCCAGCCCCGAGGTGTTCATCACTTGGGCGCAATCCTTGCGGGCTGCTTCGTAGCGCCCCTGAACCATGTCGAGCGTAGCCAGGGTGAGCCACGCCTGGGGCTGGCGTGCGTCGAGCCGGAGCGTCGTTTGGAGCAGCGCACGGGCGGCGTCGAACTGGTGGCGGTACTGCAAAATCGTCGCCTGGGTGAGTAAGACACTCGCGGGAGGAGCCGCGAGCACGGTCCACGGAGCGATGACCGCCTCGGCGTACCCGGCGTAATGGGCATCCCCGATCTGGCGGCTGTAATCGATATAGCTATTCGCAAGCTGAATCGCCGCGTCGAGATCTCGCGGCGCAGCATCGAGTTTGGCTCGCAGCGAGCGCATCTCCACGACTTTGGGGTCTGCGGCCGAGGGTACTTCTTGCAATCTCTCGCCGTCGCTCGCCGGTATATAAGGGACCGGGGCATTGCCGGCGGGCGCCGCGCCGGCCCAAAGCAGCAATCCTATCGCCGTCGTCCAAATCCTATTCTTGAAGACCATGGATGCCATTCGTTGGTCGAGGCTGCGCGGATGCGCGGCCGGGTTTAGGATGGATCCAAATGGCTCGATCGAACGAATGACTCTCCGGTAACTTAAGACGAGGCGAGGCCCGTGTCGGAATTCGTATTTGTTGCACCCTCGGCGGCTCGCTCGCGCCTCCGGGTCTCGTTTTCGGGCGCCGAGTGGATTCGGCTCGGCGCGTTATACGGATTCATCGGAGCTCTCCATCTCTTGGGCTGGGGCGGCTACCTCTTCTACGCGCGCAGTTACCCAGAGCTCGTCGGCTTAGGGTTCGTCGCCTACATGTTCGGCCTGCGTCACGCCTTCGATGCCGACCACATTGCAGCGGTCGACGACACCGTGCGGTACATGCTGCAGAAAGGCAAGAGACCGCTCGGCGTCGGCTTCTTCTTCTCGCTGGGGCACTCGACCGTGGTTCTCGCCCTCGCAGTCGCCATCGCGTTCGCAACGACCGCGGTGAGAAGCGAGCTTCCACAGCTGAAGAGTGTGGGCGCCGTGCTCGGTGCCGGCGTATCGGGCACGTTCCTCTGGATCATCGGTGTTTTGAACTTGCTCGTGTTGCTCGATATCTTGAAGGTGTGGCGCAAGGCAAGGTCCGGTACCCACAGCCACGCGCACTTGGATCTCTTGCTGAAGAAGCGCGGGCTCCTCAATCGGCTGTTCGGCGGGCGCTTGCAGCAGATGATGAATCACAGCTGGCAGATGTATCCCTTGGGGCTGCTGTTCGGCCTGGGATTCGACACGGCCTCCGAAGTAGGTCTCCTCGCCATGACCGCCGGCGCCGCCGCCGGCAACTTGCCGGTCCCCGCGATCCTGTGCCTGCCCGTCCTGTTCGCCGCGGGCATGACGCTCATGGATACGACAGACGGTGTCTTGATGTGCAAAGCGTACGACTGGGCGTTCCTCAACCCGTTGCGCAAGATTTTCTACAACCTCACGACCACCGGGCTGTCGGTCGCCGTCGCGCTGCTGGTAGGATCCATCGAGCTGTTGCAGGTCGTGATAAGCATGCTCGGCCTGCGAGGTTCCTTCTTCGATGCCATCGCGGCACTCGATTTCGGCATTCTGGGCTACTTGATCGTCGGGCTGTTCCTTGCGGCGTGGGCGGCATCGGTCGGCTGGTGGAAATTCGGCAAACTGGACCAACGCTACGCCCCTCGCGAAGGCGAATTGCACGCTCACCCGCATGTGCATGAGGGCGGTCTCGAGCATTCGCACGATCATTTGCACGTCCTGAAGAGCTGACTTTGAGCACCAAGCCCCTCGGCCGGTTCGCGTTTCCGGCGGCGCTCGCGCTCGCGGCACTGGCGGTTGCGGCGCTCGCGTACGTCAGACCGAGTCGGGCCGATACGGTGGCCAGCCTCCTCGGCAACTTCACCATCAATCAATTCTGCGGGCTGCGCGTCGAGCGCAGCTCGGTCAACGTGCACTACGTCGTCGTCTACGGACAGCTCCCCGCTCTGCGTGAGCTGCACGATGCGGATGCGAATGGCGACGGCGTCACTTCGCAGGCGGAGCGCGACGCCTACGTGGCGAGGATCGCACCCGGTTTCGCGGACGGTCTCGAGCTGCGCATGGATGGTGCGCGCACACCGCTGCGCGTGACGGGCTGGAGCAGCAGCCTGCCCACCGAGCAGGGAGGATTCTCGCTGCGCGTCGACGTGGACTTCATTGCACGGCTCCCCGCCTCCATCACGGGCGCGCACACGCTCCTCTTCACCAACCGCAATTACCCGGATCGTTTGGGCTGGCGCGAGATCGTCGTGAATCCTGCGGTCGGCGTCGCCATATTCGATACCGATGCCTACGACACCTCCGCGACCGGTGCGTTGAGCGAAGCGCTGCAAGCGCTTCCCGACGCAGGACCGCTGGATGAGCGCATGGTGCACATGCGCTTTGTCACGGATGGCGCGCCGCCCGCCGCCGCCGCGCTCGGACCCCGGCCGCGATCGCAGTTGCCCGCCGTGCAGGCCTCGGCGAATGCGCCCGGACACACGCTCGTCACCGCGCAGAGCGCGTGGATTACCGAGAGGACCCGCTCGCTCGTCGATGCCATTTCCGCTCCGAGCCTGGATCCGCGCGTCGCCTTGTGGGCACTCCTCGGCGCCCTGCTCCTGGGCGCGGTGCACGCCCTGTCGCCCGGGCACGGCAAGACCATCGTCGGCGCGTACTTGATCGGTTCCCGCGGCACACCGCGCCACGCAGTTTTTCTGGGCCTCACCGTCACCCTCACCCACACCATCGGCGTCTTTGCGCTGGGCTTCGCTGCTTGGTACGCCTCGCAATTCATCGTACCGGAGCGGTTGTTTCCGATCCTGAGCTTGGTGTCGGCGCTTGTGGTGCTGGGTATGGGGTTGGTGCTGCTGGTGCAGCGAGGGCGCGTGGCGAGCCGCGCGCTGCAGGACGCCACGGCACGGCGCGCTGCGACCTTCTATCCGGTGGAGACCACCCTGCATTCTCACGGCGGCGGCCCGATGCATTCGCACTTGCCGCCTGGCGCCCCCGGCGAGCGGGTCACCTGGAAGAGCCTGGCTGCCCTGGGAATTTCGGGCGGTCTCGTACCGTGCCCTTCCGCGATGGTGCTGCTGCTCGCCGCCGTTGCGCTCAACAAGACGGCATACGGAATGCTGCTGGTGTTGGTATTCAGCGTCGGTCTGGCGCTGACGCTGACGGCCGTCGGTCTCACCTTTCTTTACGCGCGCAATCACTTCGGCACGCGCACCGCGGCCGCACGCTGGCCGCAACTCCTTCCGCTCGCGAGTGCCGCGATCATCACACTCGTGGGCCTTGCTCTGTGCCTCGCCGCCGTCCGCAGCTTCAGCTGATTTTTTTTTTAGCGGCTGCATCCGCTGCATCCGCGCCCTCGAACAGAAAGTACGAGATCAACTACTTTCCGAGGGATCCGTTTATGAGAACGAGCGCTTGTCTTGCGGTCGCGATCGCCTTGTTGCCGCCGGCCGTGATGGCCTCGAGCCATCGCGAAGCCCCGTTCATCACTGCCCGGCCCAAGGTCGACGGCACCGATCTCTACATGTTCAACAGCTACGAGGCGGGGCGCGCGGGCTACGTCACGATCATCGCGAACTACCAGCCCTTCGAACTCCCACAGGGCGGTCCGAACTACTACACCATGGACCCCTCCGCCCTCTACGAGATCTCCATCGACAATACCGGATCGGGCAAAGAGGCGCTCACGTTCCAGTTCCGCTTCACCGAGGTCGACAACGGTCTGGCGGTCACGGCGGGTAGCAAGTCGATCCCCGTTCCGCTCGTGAACATCGGGCCGGTCACCGCGCCGGACGCCGCAACGCAGAACGTGGTCGAAACCTACACGCTCACGCTCGTGCGCGGCGACCGCCGCAGCGGCACCGTGCAACCCATTACCGATGTCGCTACCGGCTCGACGACGTTCAACAAGCCGCTGGATTACATCGGCGCAAAGTCCGTACCGGATTACGCGGCCTATGCCTCGAGCTTCATCCGCAGCATCCACATCCCCGGCTGCAACTTGCCGGGCCGCGTCTTCGTGGGTCAACGCATGGATGGCTTCGTCGTCAACCTGGGTGAGACCTTCGATCTCGTCAACATCAAATATCCCGTCACCCAGCTGGCTCCCGCGGGTGTCAATGCACGCCAGCTCGCGCCCAACTCTCTCGCGGGCTACAACGTTACGTCGCTTGCACTCGAGATTCCCGCGGCGTGCCTCACGGCCGGGGGCGATCCCGTCATCGGCGCCTGGACCACCGCCAGCATGCGGCAGGCGGCCGTGCTCAACCCGGTACCGCAAAGCGCGAAGAGCGTCGCGAGCGTAGGGCCCGTGGCCTCGCCGACGGGCTCGGCAGTGCAAGGCGGAGCCTGGTCGCAGGTCTCACGCTTGGGGATGCCGCTCGTCAACGAAATCGTCATCGGACTTCCGGACAAGGACCGCTTCAACTCCTCCTCGCCGTCGGGCGATGCACAGTTCGCGGACTACGTGACGAATCCATCCCTGCCCGTGCTCCTGCAGACCCTGTTCGGATCGGCCGGCGTGCGCGCGCCCAACGTCTATCCGCGAACGGATCTGGAAGCCGCCTTCTTGACGGGCGTCAAGGGCCTCAATCAGCCCCAGACGGTCACCCCGGCGGAGGAATTGCGACTCAACACCGGCACTGCCGTGACGCCGGCCGCCTCGCAGAACGATCTGGGCGTACTCGGCGGTGATTCGTCCGGCTTCCCCAACGGCCGGCGCCCGATCGACGACGTGGTGGACATCGAGTTGCGCGTCGCGATGGGAGTCTTGCTCACGCCCTATGACGGCAGCTCCGCCGATCCCGATCCATCCTCGGACGCCTCGCGGCAATTGGGCTACACGGACGGCGCCGAGCCGAACCCCGCCAATTACTTGACGGCGTTTCCATACCTGAGCACGCCGCTCCCGGGCTCCCCCACCAGCGCGAACGACTGAGGAATCACCATGGCTCGCAAAATATATTTCTGGGGCGTGCTGGGGTTGTCGGCGGGACTCATTGCCGCATGTGGCGGGGACGGGCATCCGAATGCGTCGGCACCGACGGTTCCGATCCCACAGATGCTCGACACCGCGCAGGCGCTCTCACTCGCCCAAGCGACCTCGGAGACCAGCACCCCGTTTGCAGTCGATGGAGGCTTGGTCACCTTCGGCGATACCAGCGAGACGAGCGCGCCGATTTCAGTCAACGCGATGTAAGCACAAAATGCGCGTGCCGCCGTACTCCCGTCTCCGGCTACGCTACCGGCAACGTGAACGTGAACCGCGCACCACCGCCCGCGCGCCGAGCGGCCTCGATGCGGCCGCCGTGCAGGTTGATTATCGCCCGACATATCGCAAGGCCGAGCCCCGCGCCGCCGGTATTGCCTTCGTCTCGGCCGCGCTGGAACTTCTCGAACAGCCGCTCTGCATCCCCGGGCAGCCCGGGTCCGGTGTCGTCGACGACGACGCGCACGAACGCTTCCGCGGCGCTCGCTCTGATGGTGATCCGCGTCTCTGGGGGCGTGTGCTTGGCGGCGTTCTCGAGCAGGTTCGTGAACACCTGCAGCATCAGCGCTCCATCCACGTACACGGGCGGCAGCTCGGCCGGCAGGTCCAGCTGGACGGGATGCTCGACGAGTTGAGTCTTCAAGCGATCCAACGCCGAGCCGACCAGATCATCGACGGTTTGCCAGTCGCGATGCAGCACCACGCTGCCGGCTTCCAGACGCATCAGGTCGAGCACGTTCGAAATGATCCGCGTCATCTCGTTGGCTTTGCTCTCGATCGATGAGGCAAGCAAGCGGCGCGAGTGCTCGTCGAATGCCGTGGACGTGTCGTTGAGCGCGCTGCTCGCGCCGGCGATGACCGCCAGCGGCGTGCGCAAGTCGTGAGAGATCGAAGCGAGCAAGGTGTTGCGCAAGCTTTCGGTTTCCGCGCTCACGCGCGCGCGCTCCGCCTCGTCGGCGAGCACCGCGCGTTCCAGCGCGAGCGCAATCTGTCCTGCGAAGGTTTCGAGAAGATGGCGTTGCTCGGGCAGCAGCAACCGGCGCCGATGGGAGGGCTCGACGGCGAGGACGCCGAGCACCTTGCCGCTCCCTCGCAGCGGCAGATACTGCGCCGGCGCGCCAGGCAGCGTGTCGGTGCCGAGTCCTGCGGCTGTATCGTGATCGAAGACCCACTGCGCGATCGATAGATCGGCATCGCGCAGAGATCCCGATATCGCCGGGCTGTGCGCATGAGTGAGCCGTCCCTCCTCGTCGGGAAGCAGCACCACGGCGTGGCTGGCAAATGTCTCGGCAACGTGCTTGATTGCGACGCGCGCGAGATGTTCGAAGCCGCGAGTCGCCACCAGCTCGCGGCTCATTCCGTACAGCAACGACGTGCGGCGCTCCCGGGCACCGGCCACGCGCGTCTGTGCACGCACGCTCGCCACGAGACTTGCGATGATCAGCGCGATCGCGAGCATCACGCCGAAGGTCACCACGTATCTGAAATTGGTCACCGCCAGGCTGTAACGGGGCGGCACGAACATGAAGTCGAAGGCCACGGTGTTGATGACGGCCACCATCGCCGCCGGACCTCGGCCCAAGCGCAAGGCGGCCACGGTGGCACCGAGCAGATACACCATGACGAGATCGGTCAATGAGAGATAAGGGAACATGATCGCGGCGAGCACCGTGCATGCGATCGAGATCGGGAGCCCCGCTGCGTAGCTGGACCACGCAATGCCGTGCGGCTCCACGACGGCCTCGGGACTCGCGGCACCGGACTGCCCGCGATACGCGATAGAGGACACGTCGAACGCGCGGCGCGCCCTCATCAGTTGGATTGCCGTCGATGGCCGGAACGGAAACCGCCATCGAGCGCGCTTCGGCTCGCCCACCACGATGCGAGTGACGTTGCGCAACCTGGCATATTCGCTCAAGGTGGCTGCGGCGGAAGGACCGTCGAGGGTGACCGTCTCCGCGCCCAGCGACTCGGCCAGCCGCAGCACGTCGACCCGGCGATTGCGAGCCCGCTCTCCGAGCCTCAGCATGGCGGGAGTTTCCACCGAGACGACCATCCATTCGGCATCCATCGCGTCCGCGAAGCGCTTGCCGAGGCGCACCAGCTGTTCGGCCTGCTCGTCCGGAGCGACCGCGACCAGGAACCGATCGCGCGCGAGCCACGGCTTGGACCCCCGTTCCTTGCCGTGGTACGCGCGGGCTGCCGCGTCCACGCGATCTGCGGTACGACGCAGCGCCAGCTCGCGCAACGCAACCAGGTTCGGCTCCCTGAAGAATTGCTCGATGCCGCCGGGCGCTTCGCCCGCCGGATAGACTTTTCCCGCCTTCAATCGTGCGAGCAACTCGGTGGGCGGCAGATCGATCAGCTCGACCTCGTCGGCTTCGTCGAAGATCCGATCCGGGATGGTTTCTCCCTGCCGCACACCGGTGATGCCCGCGACGACGTCGTTCAAGCTCTCCAGGTGCTGGACATTGAGCGTGGTCCAGACGTCGATTCGCGCCGCAAGCAGCTCTTGAATGTCTTGCCACCGCTTCGCATGGCGCGGCCCAGGCTCGCTCTCCAGCCCATTCGAATGTGCCAGCTCGTCGACCAGCAGCAAGGCGGGGCTGCGTCGGCGCGCCGCATCGAGGTCAAGGTCGCGCCGCGTGGACCCGCCATGGTTGGTCTGCCGAGAGGGAAGCTGCGGAAGCCCCTGCAAAAGGTTTTCGATATCGGGGCGCCCGTGCGGCTCGAGATAGCCGACCACCACATCGAGCCCTCCTTCCCGGGCATGCCGCGCGGCCTCGAGCATCGTGTAGGTCTTGCCGACACCCGGAGCGGCGCCAAAAAATATCTTCAGGCGACCGCGGGGGTGTCGTTCACCGATCATGAGCGGCGGGCTTGCCATCGTCCGGCTCTACCACGAGGCGATAGCCGATATTCGGCTCGGTGACGATATATTTCGGGCGGCTCGGCTCGGATTCGAGCTTCCGTCGCAAGGTCCCGATATAGACCCGCAGCGCGCGCGAGTCATCTCGGTTGGGCCCCCACACTTCCTTGAGCAGAACCGAGTGCGTCACGATCCCCCCGCCGTGCCGGGCGAGGGTTTCGAGGATACGGTGCTCGAGCGGCGTCAGCCGCACCTCGCGCCCATCGGCGCTGCTCACGATGCGCCGGCCCAAGTCGACCGTCACCTCGCCCAGTCGCAAGACGGCCATGGGAAGATCGCCCCGGACGTGGCGGCGCAGGAGCGCGCGCACGCGAGCCAAGAGCTCCGGCGCGCTGAAAGGCTTGACGACGTAGTCGTCCGCCCCCTTGTCGAACGCCAAGACCCGTTGAGCTTCCTCCACCCGCGCCGAGAGCACGATGATGGGCACCGGGGACCAGGCTCGAACCGCCGTGATGACGTTGAGCCCGTCGCGATCCGGCAATCCGAGATCGACGATGATGACATCCGGCCGATGCAATCGAGCATCGTGCGCGCCTTGGGCAGCAGTACCCGCGGCGACGACCCGAAAGCCGTTGGCTTCAAACAACACGCGAAGAACGTTACGAAGAGCCTCGTCGTCCTCGACCAGGAGGACGACATGCATCGCATCGGTCATATCGACATCCTAATCGATCGCAGTAAGATTCGCCCTGAAGATGCAAAAAAATGGCCGTTGGATCCAGTACAAGGCGTCGCGTGCCCTGTACGAGTCGGCGAGCCAGGCGTCAAATATTTACACCCTTTGGTATTTCGCCGAGCTTGCCGTTGCGCGTAGGCTACGCGCTGCATTTTTCGGGTAAACGGCCGTTCTCACATGATGGCGTTGCAAAGCTCTTGTAGGGCTGACCCGCGCGTTTCAATAGAAAGGCGACAACCATGAAGACGGGAAAATATCTCGGAACTGCCCTCTTATCGGCGATCATATCGATCGCCTCTGGGGTACCGATTGTTCGCGCCCAAGATGCGGCGACTCCGCTGACTGCGGCGGCCCCCGGAACAATCGTCGGCGTGGTGAGCAATGCGGCGAAGATGCCGATCGGCGGGGCGACCGTGACCGCCGCTCGCGCGGGCGGCGGTATTCGCTCCACGGTGTCGACTAGCGATGGAATCTATTCATTTGCCGATGTTCCTCCTGGCTCCTGGTCGCTGACGATTTCCGTCGACGGCTCCCCCGATGTTGTGGTCCCGGCTCTCAGTGTGGTCCCCAACAAGGCCACTCGTCATGACATCGTGATGGACCTCCCCGCTGCGGCGAAGTCCTCGGCAACCGCGGTTGCATTCTCGCCCGCGGCAGCTCCTGCGCGGACCGCGGCGGCGCCTGCCGCCGTTCCGACGATACCCGAGGCGCTGCAGGCACCTGCCTCGTCCCCGGACGTCGACGCCAAAACCCCATGGGCCGACGTGGGCTATGTTGGCTGGATGAACGGTACCTCACGTGAGCACCAACCGATCTTCGATACGAAGTTTTTCACGCCCGAAATCCGCTTGGACGTGAATTATGTGCAGAGCGGCAACCATCCGATCGACCATACCATCGTCGGCTCCACGGAAGAATTTCGCTCGGGGGAATTCCAGATCGAACAGGTGAGCTTCGGCGGTGACTTCCACTGGGACAACGTGAGGGCGCGATTTCTCTCGATGTTCGGCATGTTCGCTACGACCACGCCCCGCAACGATGCGAGTTCCTCCGTGGGCCAGTGGGATCTCGACAATGCCTACCGATACTTCTCGGAAGCGAATGCCGGGTACCACTTCGACGTGAACCATGGCCTCAACGTCGATTTGGGCGTATTCGTCTCGTATATCGGCCTGTTCAGTTATTACAACTTTGACAATTGGACTTACCAGCCCTCATTCGTGTCATCCAACACGCCCTGGTTCTTCAACGGACTGCGAGTCCAGTGGTGGCCAACGCAGAACTTGAAAATCGAGCCCTGGTTCATCAATGGCTGGCAGTCTTATGCCAAGTTCAATAGCAAGCCCGGAGTCGGAGGGCAAATCCTCTGGATTCCGAACGACTCACTCAAATTGGTGTTTAACAGCTATTCCATCGGCCAAGATAATTTGAGTTGCCAGGCGAATAACACCAGCGGCTCGAACGGCACCACCGATACACTCTGCCAGCCCCAAAATGGCGGAAACCCCAAAGCGGCCGTCGGATCCTATGTGGGGGCGGGAGGGCCGGTTGATTGGTCGAGGGTGAAGCGTATTCACGAGGACGACAGTGTCGAGGTGAAATACTACGATGCGCATGGCAACGGCGGAGCCGGCATATCCAGGATGGCTTTCAGCTATACGGTCGATATCGGCTGCGAATATGGCGGCGGCGTAACGTGTTCGAGCGGAAAAAACAAGGAGAGCTTTTTCGGCATGATGCTCTATGACCGTACCTGGCTGCATAGCGATCTATACGCCGTCACGGTTGGCGGCGGCTTCATGAACAATCCGGGCCGCTACCTGGCCCTGACACCTCCCATCAATGGAGCGACCGCGGCCACCGGCTCGCCGTACTTCACCCAGGCTCCCGGACAAAAGCTTTTTCAATGGGACTACCAGCTCAATTTCCAGTTGATGCCCAGGGACTGGATTACTTGGTGGACCGAAGCAACGTTCCGGCATTCGAGCGTGCCCTATTGGTCGGGATCGGGCGGCGTGACCCCGCCGGGTGGCAATAACGGCTCGCCCGGAAGCTGTGTTGCAGGCGGCTCCAATGCCACCACCGGCCAGTGCGATGCAGGTGACTGGTTCCCGGATCTTCGTACGCGCGAACTGGTTTACGGCGCCGGTGTTCTCGTCAAATTCTGAGATTCAGGCATTCATCATTCATGCGGAGGCGACTTGCAGCTCCACACCGGGTCGATTCAGAGCGTCAAAACGATCTTGCCCAAATGGCGTTTCGCCAGAAAATCGCGCTGCGCTTCGGCGATATCCCGGAGCTTGTAGGTTCTTGCGAGGACCGGGCCGATCTCCCCCCGCTCGACATAGCGCACGACAGCGCCGAATATTTCGGGCTCCGCAATCGTGCAGCCGAGCAGTCGCAAATCCTTGAGATACAAAGTCCGCAGATCCAGCGTCACCAGCGGGCCCGCGATCGCGCCGGCCACTGCGTACCTGCAACCCCGGCGCAGAATCTCCAGAAGACCGGGAAACTGCTCGCCGCCCACCACATCGATCACGGCGTCGACCGACTCTTTGCCGAGCGCCGCCACCAGATCGGCGTCGCGCGGCAGTACCTGCAAGGCGCCCAGGCGTAAGACTTGCGCGGCCTTCGACGCGCCGGCGATCGCGATGATTCGGGCACCGCGGCGCTTGGCGAGCTGCACGGCCGCCGATCCGACTCCACCCGATGCGCCGGTGATCACGACGGTTTCGCCGTCACGTATGCCCGCACGGGCGAGCATGTTTTCGGCAGCGGTATACGAGCAGGGGAACGCGGCGAGCTCGGCATCGCTCAACGGACTATCGATCGGATACGCATTGACCGCGGGAACGCAGACGTAATCCGCAAACGCACCGTCACAGTCCGAGCCGAGGTACGACGTTTGCGTGCCGTGGGCGGTCGGCCGCGCGCGCAGCACCGGATCCACCAGCACTCGCTGTCCGCAGCGCGCGGCGGCGACGCCTGAGCCCGTGCCCACGATGCGCCCGCAGGCATCGGCGCCCTGAATGAGAGGAAAGACGACGCTGGCGCCGGTCCATCCGGCCTCCGAGCTTTCCGTCACGCTCTTCGAGTACCAGCCGACGCGCATGTTGATGTCCGTGTTGTTCACACCGGCTGCGCCGACTCGCACCAGCACTTCGTCGGGTCCGGGAGTCGGAGTCGGCACATCGCTGCGATAGGTGAGGCACTCGAATCCGCCGTGGCCCGTCAGCAGTACGGCGTTCATGGTGGGCGGCACGGACGACATCTATTTTGCGCTATCCCTCGTTGCCCTTCTCTGAGGACGACAGGTTACCGCTCGCGCATCTCGGGCGTAAGCGAGAGTACCTCGTCGATCGTGGTCACGCCGGCGGCGACTTTCTCGGCCCCGGCCTGACGCAGCGGTCTCATGCCGGCTTTCATGGCCATCTCGCGCAGCGATGGCAGCTCGGGATCGTCGGCGATGGCGGATTGTATCGTCGAGTTGACCGCCATCAGCTCATATACGCCGCTCCGGCCTCGAAAGCCCGTCTGGCGGCATTCCAGACATCCAACCGCTTTATGAATGGTAGCGGGCATGGCAACGAAAGAGTCAACGCCGAGCTCGCCCCATTGGTCGCGCGACACGCGGACCGGTGCTTTGCACTCGGGGCAAAGCCTGCGTACCAAGCGCTGTGCGAGTACGCCGATCAATGTCGCTCGTATCAAATATGCAGGTACCCCGAGCTCCAGTAGCCGCGTGATGGCCGAGGGCGAATCATTCGTGTGCAACGTCGACAGCACCAGATGGCCGGTGAGGGCAGCCTGCACGGCCACCTCGGCGGTTTCGCGGTCGCGAATCTCGCCGATCATGATGATGTCCGGATCCTGACGCAACAGCGCCCGCACCCCTTCCGCGAAGCTCAGATCGATGTTGGATTGCACCTGCATCTGGTTGAAGCTCCCGTCGATCAATTCGATGGGATCCTCGATGGTGCAGACATTCACTTCGGCGGTAGCGAGCTCCTTGAGCGAGGCGTACAAAGTCGTGGTCTTGCCCGAGCCGGTGGGTCCGGTGACCAGCACGATGCCGTGCGGCTGCGTGATCATGCGGCGCCAGACCACGGACTCGGCGTCGATGAAGCCCAGCCGGCTGAAGTCGTGCGCCAGCACGTCGGGATTGAAAATGCGGAGCACCAGCTTTTCGCCGAACGCCGTGGGCAGCGCCGAGACGCGCAACTCGATTTCCTTACCGTCCGGAGTACGCGTGCGGATCCGGCCGTCCTGCGGGCGCCGGCGCTCGGCGATGTCCATCCGGCTGATGATCTTTACGCGGCTCGTGACGGAGGGCACGACGAGCGCGGGCAATTTGTAGACATCGTGCAGAACACCGTCGATCCGAAATCGCACGTTGCACGAATCCCGGCGCGGTTCGAGATGGATGTCGCTGGCACGCGAATCGAAGGCGTACTGCAGCAGCCAGTCGACGATCGCCACGATGTGCTGATCTTCCGCAGAGAGCTTTCCTGCGCGGCTGAGCTCGGTCAGCTGCTCGAGGTTGCGCAATTCCGTCGGCGCGGCCCGGGAGCGTTCTTCGCCGGTGAGCTTGACCGAACGCGCGACGGCGTAGAACTCCACCAGATACTTGTCGATGTCGAGCGGATTGGCGAGGACCCGCTTGATCGGCACCTTGAGCACCGGCTCCAGCTCCGCCATCCACTGAACGGCGAACGGGTCCTTGACGGCGAACACGATGCCCGCGGGAGTGCTCTTGATCGGCAGAATCCCGCTGCGCGATGCGTAGGCGTACGGGATGAGCTCGGTCAGCCCCGCCACATCGAGCTTCAGGGGATCGATGCGCATGTAGGGCAGATGCACCCGGCGGGCGAGCCACTGGGTCAGGGCCTCGATGGTCAGCTTGCGTCCTTCATTGCGCCGATCCGGCCACTCCTGGGCCGCGGCGATGACCAGGGGATGATGGGCCGCGCCGTCCTTGCGCTTAGGCGGCTCGACGACCGCACGGGCGGACGCCGAATTGATGAGCCCCGACTTCACCAGCTCGTTCAGGAGGCCGCGCAATGTCAAACTTTCGGGACCGTTGACGGCCCGGCGGGCCGTCAAGCTAGCGGGTTTATTCATTCCCGTTTCGTACTGGAATGCCGGAGTTTTTGTTCCGACCTGCGTCACACATTCCGTTTTTAGACATAGCGCGGGATGGGCCCCAGCTGCGGCGTTACATTCTTACCCAGATCGATGAACACTTCGTCCACATAACACCAGCCCCAACCTTCGGGCGGGTCGTAGCCTTCGATGATCGGGTGATGCGTCGAATGGAAATGCTTGGTGGCGTGCTTGTTCGGCGAATCGTCGCAGCAACCCACATGCCCACAGCTGCGGCAGATGCGCAGATGCACCCACGGACTCCCCGTCTTCAGGCACTCCTCGCAGCCCCGCGCGCTGGGGTGCACTTTTTTGATGCTGTCGAGATGGGAACACTTGCTGGCCACATTTCACTCCTCGTCCGGCGATGCCGACGCCCGGACATTCTACTTCCCCGTCGCCCGTTTTTGCGGACAGCGCGCGGCTCGCCGCTTGCTGATACACTCGCTGTACGAGTGCTCAGCAGACAAGACGGGGGCCCGCGATGCAAGATTTGGAGAACGCCAACTTTTTCACCGATGAGTCGCTCATCAACGATTCCCTTCCCTATCTCCGCTCGCTGCGATCCAAGTGTCCGGTTCTGCGCGAGCCACATTATGGCACCCTCATGGTTACGGGGTACGAGGAGAGCCTCGAACTCTACAAACAGGGGGATAACTTCTCGTCGTGCCTCGCCGTAACGGGCCCGATTCCCGGGCTGCCATTCAAACCAGCCGCAGACGATATCAGCGGGCAGATCGAAGAGCACCGCGGAGAGGTCCCATGGGCCACTCATTTCATCACCTTCGATGGACCGGAGCACAACGCTCACCGCAGCTTGCTCACGCGCCTGCTGACGTTTGAGCGCTTGCGGAAAAACGCGGAATACGTGGAGAAGTTGGCCGACAGACTGATCGACCGATTCATCGATCGCGGAAAGTGCGAGATCGTATCGGAGTATTCCCAGCCGCTGGCCACTCTCGTCATTGCGGACTTATTGGGTGTGCCCGAAGAGGATCGCGACGAGCTCGTGGCAGTCATCGGGCCGCCGCCGGGCATGGTCGGAAAACCCGACCACAAGAGCGCGCCGGACCCCTTGGAATATCTCGACAGGCGCTTCACCGCGTATCTTCAAGAGCGCCGCACGAAGCCGAGCGATGACATGATGTCGGAGCTCGCGAACTCGCGCTTTCGGGACGGCTCGGTGCCTGATCTCGGCGCGCTCGTTCGCATCGCTACCTTCCTCTTCGTGGCGGGCCAAGATACCTCGGCGAAGCTCATTGCCTCGGCATTCAAGATACTGGGCGAATGTCCGCACCTGCAGCAGCGTCTGCGCGCCGAGCGTCATCGAATCCCGGATTTCGTCGAGGAGACTCTTCGAATCGAGAGCCCCTCGAAGGTCAGTTTTCGAGTGGCGCGGCGCACGACCTCGATCGGCAACGTCGAGGTTCCGGCCGGTGCCCTCACTATGCTGGCGCTCGGGGCGGCAAATCGCGATCCTCGGCGCTTCGAGCAACCCGACGAGTTCCAGCTCGACCGGCCGCACTTGCGCGACCATCTGGCGTTCGGACGCGGGGCTCACGCGTGTCCCGGTGCGCAGCTCGCGCGCCTGGAGACGCGCGTCACGCTCGAGCGGTTCCTCGAGCGGATGACGGCGATCGGAATTTCGGAGACCGAGCACGGGCCGCCGAGCGCTCGCCGCTATAGCAAGGTTCCCACCTACCTCTTGAACGGCGTAACCGCCTTGCACATCGAGTTCACCAAGGCTGCGCCGGCGGGTTGACCGTTACTTTCTCAAGTTCGTCGTCCATTCCCCGTGCCTCCTCTCAACGCCTGCCGAAAAGCTGGCCGGTAATCCTGTCGATCGCGAGCACACGCTCGCGCCGTGCTGCCGCCGAGCTAGCCGACATGCCGGCTTCTTCGTCCGCCTGTCCCCAGTTGTGAATCGGCCCGAAAGGCAACCGTTCCAACCCGCTGCGAGCGACGTCGGCTGGGGAGGCGATGCCCTCCGGGACCGGCATACCCTTCTCCTCGAGCAGCGCACGGAAGGCGGGCGTGTCGGTCCGGTTGAGCACGAGTGTCAGAACCTCGACGCGATGCGGCCGCAGCTCGGCCCAGAGCGCCTCCGCAAAGCAGAGCGTGAAGGCCTTGCTCCCGCTGTAGGGCCCCATGCCGCTGCCCCCGCCATAGCAGGCACCCGAGTTGATCAGCAGCAATCCTCCGCTGCCGCGCAATCGCATCGGGCCGGCGAAGTGATAGCAACATTGCATCATGGTCATGACGTTGCGCTGGACGAGCTCGGTCCACGCGGACAGCTTGCGATCGAGGAAGAAGGACCCGTTGGGGTCGGACCCGGCGTTGCTCACGAACAACCCGATCTCGCGATCGCCGACCGCCTCGACGATCCTGTCGGGGGCCTCGCACGCGGCAAGGTCGATGGTCGCGGTGAGGCACTCGATACCGCTCTCGTCACGGATTTCTTTAGCGAGCGCCTTGAGTGGCTGTTCGCGGCGGGCGATGAGAATGGAGGGCACGCCCTGCGCCGCGATCTGGCGCGCAAACTCCCGTCCCGTACCCTCGGACGCCCCCATCACGACGGCCCAGGGACCGTAACGCTCGGCAAACCTCATGCACCCCCCTTTGAAGCCCAAGCATGTTAGCTCGCGCAAGCGGCCTGTGACTATGGCCGCAGTGTCTGCATCACGGCGCGCAAACTCGGCGCCGGTGTCATGATGGCATCGAGCGCGCTTTGCGCGCGGCTCGCGTCGAGCCGTAGCGTCGCGTTCGCGAGAAACTTCGATTGAATGTCCTGCGCGCAGAGGGCACGCGGACCCGCGCCCTTGTTGATGGGTATTCGTCGGTGCAGTTCGCGGCCATCCTTCAGCACGATGCTGACCGCTCCCGAGTAATAGCGGGGGAACTGCGTTTCCGGGTCGGCACGACAGATCACTTTCGCGGCGAGACTCGAGGTCGCGGGATCGGACAGAGCCGCGGGTGTGAGTTCCGCGAGCCCGAACTTGCCGAGCAGGAGAGTCTTCGCAACGACAAACTGGGCGCTGAACTTCGCCTCATACTCCGTGGAGGCATTCTGTTTAATCTCCGCGGGCTCGGCAACGATCGGAAGCGTATCCTTCGCGAGCAGAACGATGACGTTCTCGACGTCGCCGACCGCAAAGGTTCCATGCAGCTCCAGCGCAGCCTCCAGGCAACCGTGGATGAAGTGACACACGGGGTACGGTTTGATGGCCGTTTCGAGGAAGCGCCAGTTCTCCCCCAAGCCCTCGGTGATCCTGTCGAGCAGAGCGACGCCGCCATGCAGGTGCGATTCGAAGAGACCGAACCTCCCCTCGTAGGGCCTCGTCGGTGCAACGAAACCCGAGCGCGCAAGGTGGGCGGCAGTAATGCCCGCCAGGGCACCCCATCCCGGATGCAGCCGCTTGGACCAAGCGCCCTCCTCGAGGAAGACCTGTACGCCCGAGGCCGTGCTGGCGGCAATGCCCTGGGCTGCGACCAGCTGGGACTCGGTCAGGCCGAGCAGCTTCCCCGCTGCAAGCGCGGCGCCGAAATGGGACACGATACCGGTCGCATGAAAACCGGCGTGATGGAACCCTCCTTGTGCGGCGGCACCGATCCGGATGGCGGTCTCGACGCCGACCGCATAGGCCGCAAGGACCTCGGTCCACGATGCCTGGATCTGCTCACCAATGGCAAGCGCGGCCGGCAGCCCCACGACACTGGGATGCACTATGCTCACCGGATGAGTGTCGTCGTAATCCAGACCGTGCATGAGCAAGCCATTGGCGAAGGCTGCATCGCGGGGAGCGAGGCGGCGCTCGTCGCCGATCACGGTGCACTCGCCCGCTCCGGCCGCTCCCCCCGCTCCGGCCGCTGCAGCGATTCCGGCGATCGCAGGCGCCGCGAAATCCTGCGCGTGGGAAGCGAGGGCGAGCCCAAGGGTGTCGAGCGCGTGCAAACGCGCCTTGTCGCGCACCTCGAGAGGCAACGACTCCCAGGTCACGTCGCGGCAAAAGGCGGCGAGTTGCGCGGCAGGCGTGCCGGGGTCGCCCGGCTGCATAGTTATCCCGTGTGCGGACATCGGACCTCGTTTGACCAGCCAATTCGTATTCTTTAGTATGCCAGTGTATACACGAGGAGGCACCTGTGAGCAACGCGGATAGCGCCGCCGGCCCGCTGCCGCATCACCCCTTGCACATCGCCGGCCAGTGGCGCGAGGGACACGCGCGGCGACGATTCGATGCCATCAATCCCTATACCGGATGCGCATGGGCCACCGTGGCGCAAGCCGAGGTCGAGGATGTCGCGGCGGCGATCGTCGCAGCCCGCGATACCTTCGAACGCTGGAGCCGAGTCTCCGGCTACGAGCGCAGCCGCTTGATGGCGAAGCTCGCCGATCTCTTGGAAGGCGATGCCGAGCGCATGGGGCGTCTGGAAACTACCGACAACGGCAAGATCATCCGCGAAACTCGGACGCAGATGGTATTGGCGGCGCGGCAATATCGCTTCTTCGCAGGCTACGCGGACAAGCTGTGGGGACAGCAAATTCCGCTCGACCAGCGCGACGTGTTTGATTATGCGACACGCGAGCCGCTCGGAGTCGTCGCGCTCATCACCGCCTGGAATTCGCCGATGGGCCTGCTCGCGAACAAGCTCGCCCCGGCGCTCGCGGCCGGCAACTGCGTCGTCATCAAACCGTCCGAGCACGCCTCGGTCACCACCCTCGAGTTTTGCCGGTTCGTCGAGGCGGCGGGATTTCCCCCTGGGGTCGTCAACGTGGTCTGCGGCGCGGCCGAGGTCGGTCGTGCCCTGATCGACGGCGGCGTGGCCAAGATCAGCTTCACGGGAAGCGCTGCCGTCGGCCGCGAGATCGCGGCGGCGGCCGGCCGCCGCCTCGTGCCGGTCACGCTGGAGCTCGGCGGCAAGTCGCCCAACATCATTTTCGAGGATGCAAACTTGGAGCGCGCCGCGGTGGGTGCTCTCGCCGGCATCTTCGGTGCGACGGGCCAGACGTGTGTCGCCGGATCGCGCCTTCTGGTACAGCGCAGCGTTCACGATCGCATCATTGAAGCCTTGGCCGAGCGCGCTCGCAGGGTGCGTCTCGGCGATCCGCTGGACCCGGCGACCGACATGGGCACCGTGGCGAACGAGCCGCAGTTCCGGCGCATCCTTGCATTCATCGAGCGCGCCCGATTGGAGGGCGCGCGCCTGGTGGCCGGAGGCGGCGCGGCCCGCGGACCCGGTCTGGAACACGGCTTCTTCGTCGAGCCGACTGTGTTTGCCGATGTGCGCAATGAGATGGAGATCGCGCAGGAGGAAGTGTTCGGGCCGGTGCTGGCGGTGATCCCGTTCGAAGATGAGGAGGAGGCCATCCGCCTGGCAAATGCGACGCGCTATGGTCTCGCGGCCGGGGTATGGACCGAAAATCTATCGCGCGCCCTGCGGGTGACGCGTGCGCTGCGCGCAGGTCAGGTGTGGGTGAACACCTATCGATCACTCGCCGTGCAGACGCCCTTCGGCGGCTTCAAGGAAAGCGGCTTCGGACGCGAGAAAGGTGAACAGGCGCTCGACGAGTACCTTGCCAGCAAGAACGTCATGATCGATTTCTCGAACGTCCAGCGCGACCCGTTCGCGATGCGAACCTAAGAGAACAGAACCTCTCCCTGAAACAACCTGCGCGCCGTCCGGTAGACGCTCGCGTGCCGTACTTCGCCCGATAGAGGGTCGGACTGCGCCTCGACGACGATCACGCCCGAAGGATGGCCGATGCGCAATGAGCCCGCCGCGGAGCGGCAGAGCTCTCTGGGCAGTGAACCCATCGTTCGACACGCGACGGCGGCGCACAGCGCGGACGTGATCGGAATGGCCCGATGAGCATTCCCGCTGGAGAGCATACGGACGGAAAGGTCCGCGTCGGCGGCGCCGAATTGATGCCCCGACCGCGACACCCAGGGACGGACACGCGCGACCATGCCGATGAACGGCACCGCGCGGCTCGCAGCAGCCTTGAGCTCATCGGGCGCGAGCCCCATGGCTACCGAGGCCTGACGGCGCAGAGCCTCGAGCGCCTGCATCAGATCGGTCTGCGACTCGAGTCGCTCGGCGGATTCGGTGCCATCGAGGCCGAGCGCTTCTGCGTCGACGAACACGCAGGGATTTCCTGCGTCCAGCATGCTCGCCCGGATCCCCGCGCCGCGAGGATGGCGGAGCTCGTGCATCGCGCCTCCGGCCGGCAACAGCCGCCCCGTGCGCGCTCCGGCCAGGTCGCGAAATTCCAAACGAATCGGCGCTCCCGATCCGGCCACGCCATCGATGCAGAGCGGCCCATCCACGCGTGCCCGTCCGCGCTGCGCCTCGAATCTCGAATGGATCAGCTTACCGGTATTGGTGTTGTGAATGCGCACCGTGACTTCGCCATCGCGCGGACCCTGTACGAGTCCCTCGTCGAGGGCGAACGGGCCGATGGCCGCTGACATGTTGCCGCAGTTGGCGCCATAGTCGACGCTCGCCCGGTCCACGGCCACTTGCGCGAAGGTGTAATCCACGTCCGCATCGGCGCGCGTCGGCGGTCCGATCACGCAAACCTTCGACAGCGATGAGATGCCGCCGCCCATCCCGTCCATCTGCCGCCCGTATGGATCGGGGCTTCCCAAAGCAGCCAGAAAAATCGGTGTCCACTCTTCGGGCTCGGCAGGCAAATCCCGGCGATGGAAAAGAAGTGCCTTCGAGGTACCGCCGCGTGCGAATACGGCAGGGAGCTTGCGCAAGGCCATGCTCAGACGCCCGCGACCTTGGCGCGCGCGCACTGCGCAGCGCTCTTGCCGGCCTGTCGGCCGAAGACCGCGCCCGACATGAGGCCCGCGCCGCCCAGATAGTTGCCGTAAAAAATACCGCCGACGAGCTCGCCGGCGGCAAACAGGCCGGGAATACGCTCGCCTCCCGTATCCAGCACGGCGGCATTGCGATCGATGCGCAGGCCGCCGAACGTGAAGGTGATGCCGCAGGTCACCATGAAGCCCGTGAACGGCGGCTTATCGATGGGGAGCGCCCAGTTCGATTTGGGCGGCGCGATACCCACGGTCTTCACGCCATCGAGGACCGACGGATTGTACGAACCCGGTTGGCAGGCCGCATTGAACGCATTGACGGTGTGCTTGAGTCCCTGCGGGTCGATGTCGAGTCCGCTGGCGAGCTCCTCGAGGGAGTCGGCCGTGAACTTGCTCACCTGCTTGATGCGGTACTCGTCGCGCACCATACCGATGGTCTTCGCGTCGAAGATCTGGACGGCGGTACGCCGTGGCTGCTTCATCACTTCGCGGCCGTATTTGGCGTATGTGTGGTTGCGGTAATCGGCACCCTCGTCTATGAAGCGCTCGCCTTTCAGGTTGACCACGATGCCGATGGGATAGGAATGCTTCTGGAAGTTGTCGAGCACCACGCGATCGCCGAACGGTGGCGCGCTGATGTCCCATTGCACGGCATGGCAGGTCGACCAGCCGCCGAAGGGCTGCGCGCCGATGTCCAGCGCCGCGCGGATGCCGCCGCCGGTGTTGTGCCGGGTGCCGCGCACGCGGCACAGCTCCCAGCCCGGGCCAAGATAACGGGTGCGCATCTCCGGATTGGCCTCGAAGCCACCGCAGGCCAGCACCACCGCCTCGGCGGCCACGTCCTCATACCCTTCCGGGCCCTTGACGCGCGCGCCTATGACATTCCCCTTCTGATCCTGCCGGAGCTCGCGCAGCTCGGTTGCGTAGCGGATTTCGATGCCGAGCCGCTCGGCGCGCTTGATCAAAGCCTCCACCAGCCCGAAGCCGCCGCCCACCGCCTCGATGTTCACTCCGCCGTAGAAATGGTGCTTGCCCTCCACCTTGTAAGATTGACGGCCGAACATGGGGATGAAGCGCACGCCGTACGAGCGCATCCACACGATCGTCTCGCGCGATCGACCGATCAGCATCTCGGCGAGCTGCTCATCGCTCTCATCCTCGGTCACACGCATCAGATCCTCCATGTACTGCTCCTTGGAGAGCTTGGGCATGACGATCTGATTGACCTCGGCCTCCGAGAGGTCCGTTAGCACATCCTTGCGTAGATCGTCGACGCCGTCGTGGACGAAGCGAAAGCCGCCGGCGGTGAACAGGGAGTTGCCGCCGCGCTCCTCGAACGGCGCCTTCTCCAGCACGAGCACGCGTGCGCCGCCTTCGTGCGCCGCGAGCGCCGCGCACAGCGCGGCATTGCCCGCTCCCACCACCATCACGTCGTACTTCTGGGTCTCAGCCATCAATTAGACTCCACGGTTATTCATCGATCAGAGCCGGCGAAGAGCTTCTGCATCCTCACCTTCTGTGCATTTCGAATGTGGGCGCGCAGCGCCTCCTCGGCCGCATTTGCATCGCGTGCGCGAATGGCGGCTACCACCGCACGATGCTCGCCCAGCGTTTCCGCGGCGCGCTCCGGACTGTCGAGCGTGGTGCGGCCAAGCAGGAACAGCGCGTCGTGCAGCACGGTCACCATATTCAAGAGGTAGCGGTTGTGGCTGCATCGGTAGAGCGTTTCGTGGAATCGCCGGTTACTCGCGGTAAGAGCCGCTTCGTCGCCGAGCGCCGCCTCGTATTGCTGACACAGATCGGACAGGATGGAGATCTCCACGTCGGAGGCATGCTGGGCAGCGAGTCGCGCCGCCGTGCCTTCGAGAACCTCACGCATGTAATAGAGCTCCGTCACCATGCTGTAGTCGAGCTCCGCCACGACCACGCCGCGTGTCGCGTCATGCGCCACCAGACCCTCGGCTTGCAGCCGGCTCAATGCCTCTCGTATCGGAGTTCTGCTCAAGCCGATCTGCTTGGCAAGCTCGATCTCACGCAGGCGTTCGCCCGATCGGAGCTGACCGCCCTGGATCGCGCTTCTGATGTACTGGTAAGCCGCCTCCCCTCGCGGAAGGCGCTCCGCATCGAGCGGTGTGGGTTGCTTGCGTTTCACAGGCGATAGACGCGCGCCGCGGTGTCGTGGAAGAGCATGGCTCTGTGCTCCTTTCCGGCGCCGACCGTCAGGCGTTTGAACGCGTTCCACAAGACACCATAGCCCGCCGCTGCGCGATCGACCGGATAGTTGCTTTCGAACATGCAGCGCTCCGGGCCGAACAGCTCCATGACGGGCTCGAACACGGGTCGCCAGCTTTCCGCCAAGGTCTGCGAGGTGGGCGGCGCCGGTTGCGAGGAGAAGTCGAAGCCGAACACCGCTGTGCCGAGACCGCCGAGCTTCACGCTGACATTGGGGCACTGCGCCAGCAGCCGTAGCGAGGGCAACCATTCGCGAACCGCATCCGCCCGCCGTCCCTGGAGCGGTCCGACCGCGAGCAGGCCGCCTACATGATCGAGGACGATTGAGATACTCGGGAATGCCGCGGCCAGCTCGATGACGTCCGGCAGCTGCGGGTGGTAGATCCACGCGTCGAACGAAAGCTCATGCCGTGCAAGACAGGCAAACCCTCGCCGGAACGCAGGATCGGCATATAGATGCGGCCTCGGGCGTGGCAGCACACCATGCTTGAACGCGGAATGTCGAGCGGCGCTGTTCCTGATTCCTCGTAGCCTCCCCTCGCCCGCCGCGATTTGTGCCGCCAGCACCTCGTCCACGTCATCGCCCAGGCACAGGTCGGCGAAACCCACAATTGCCGCGGCAACCTTCGTACGGGCTCCTGCGGCTTCCTTGGCCAAGGCAACCACGGCCTCGGTTTCGCCGACCGGCCGCAGCGGCTCGGGGCCCGAATCGCGATAGTGCCAGCCACATTGCACGTAGACGGTCGCCCGAATGTCATGGCCGCTGGCGGTGTCCTTGAGCAAGTCGGGAAGCAGATAACCGCCCCAATGCTCCGGGAAGAAATGATGGTGGCAGTCGATGATGGGCAGCTGAGGCTCGAGCGCCTCCTCCACGCTCGCGGCCAACCACGCCGGTGAGGGCTGCCGGTGAGGCAGCTGCGGCAGGCTGTCGGTGCTTTCCGTGTCGCTCACTGTTGCCTTTGATGACTGTGGCCAGTCGACGCGCCTAGCTCTGCGTCCTCTGCCACTCGATGAGCCGACGCATGCCTTCCTCGATGCCCACACGCGGTTCCCAGCCGAGCTCGCGGGCCGCCTTCTCACGGCTGAATTCGAGGCGCGTCCCTGCCGCCGAACGCACGGCGCGACGGTCTTCACGATAACGGGGTTTCAAGTCCCGCCGCCCGCACAGCTCGAGTGCGATTTCGGCGACGCGAGTCGCGGTGGTATCCACGCCCGTCGCCACATTCAAGGCATGGCCGTGGCAGGCGCTTTGCATCGCCAGCACGCACGCGCGCGCGACGTCGGTCACGTAGACGTAGTCATGCACCTCGCTGCCGTCGCCTTCGATGACGGGAGCCTCGCCGCGTCTCACCTGGTCGCAGACCTGCGCGACGAATACGGCGTTGACGGCGCGTGCATGCTGGCGTGCGCCATAAACGGACGCAAAGCGCAGCGCGTTGAATTCGAGCCCGAAGGTTCGCGCATAACGGGCGCACAATCCCTCTCCCAAGAGCTTGCTCGCGCCATACAAGAGCGATGGAGGCTGAAGCCCCGCGCTCACGTACCCCGTTTCCTCCCTGATGGGATGGTCGGCGGCCGAGCCGTAGACCGCTACCGACGATGAGAACACCACGCGACGAACACGATTGAAGCGGCAGGCCTCGAGGGTGTTCACCATCCCGACCGTGTTGACCGACACCCCGGCGAATGGGTCCTGCGCCATCGGCAGCGTCAGATAGCCGGCGAGCGCGAATACCCCGTCTGCGTCCTTCGTCGCCTCCAGAAGGTCCGGCAAACGCAGCACATCGCCCCGAATGCGCCGAACGCGCGGCTCGTGGTCGAGGTGCGCGATCGTAGACGGCGTACCCAGCGAGTAATTGTCCAGGAGGCGAACCTCTTCGGCGCCTTCGGCGAGCAACTGATCGGCGATGTGAGAGCCGATGAGGCTTGCGCCGCCCGTGACCAGATAGATACCTGCGGCCAGATCGATCTCCTTGTTCGCGCCCGCCGTCGGCCAACGCCGAGACTCCCCCGTCGGTACTTACACTGTATACACTGGCATACTGAAGTTCAAGGAGATTCGGTTTCGGGCCTCCCGTCCCCCGTCCCCCACACTTCAGGCGTTTTCCTGCGAGATCCAGTGAACGAGTCGCTGCAGCGGGAACATGGCATCGTGCGGCGATCCGCCCACGTGCTTCGCTGCGGACCCCAGCCGAACGACACGCTGTGCCCCGGCATTGGCCAGCCGGTCACGCAACCACACCTTGCTCTCTTCCGGATAGATGCCGATGGTCTGCGTCGCGACGTTCACATGGCGGATCGCGTCTTCGAGCGACTTCACGTGGACGACATTGGCGGTCTTCCCGGAAGGATGAAAGCCCACCGGCTCCTGGCTCAGGATCACCATGCCGCGTCCGTCGAACTTGCCCCAAACCTTAGCCTCGTCGTCCATGACCTGGAGCATTTCCACCTCCTCGCGCAACTCCGTGGGCGGAAGCAGCGCGACCGCCGAGGCCATGAGGCGATCGACACCCAGACGCTCTTGGAGCTTCGCGCAGAACCTCTCGACGCCGCTCCGTTCACCTTCCACGAAGAGAAAGCGGCTCGCGAGGCACGCCTCCTGATTGAAGGGCGTGACATCCTCCGCGGCGGCCTCGGCCACCTGCGCGATCGCCTCGTCCGACTGGAACGCCTCCGGTCCGATCATGGAGATCGAGGTCTTCGGATCGAAGGACACCAGCTGCAGCCCGGGGCTCAAGTACCGGATCACGTTATCGATCGCGGAGCCGCCGCCCCAGGCGACGATGCGGCTGAAATACTGCGGCCGATAAAGCGTGCGCTCGATGCGCTCGTCCCCGCCGCGCCAGTAAACCGCCGACATCGATTTCACGACCGGATGCTCCGGATCGACATCCGCCATGGTGCGCAGCACGGCGACGCAGGAGAAAGGATCGCTCGAGGGCATCTTGAAGACGTTGATCGCCTTCAACATCGCGCCCTGCGCGATCGACGACACACAGCCCGCGGGTGAGTTGCCGGCGAGCATGTGGATCATCCGCGGCGGAAAGGCGCGGATCGCTCCGGTTTGCCCGTGCGCGTCGGTGCGTTCCACCCACTCGTCGATGTAGCGCAAATCATGAAAGTTGGCATTCAAGCTCGCCATCAACACATCGCGAGTCAAGAAATGCTGCGCGCGACGGAACAGATTTTCGATGATCCGCCGCGGCAGCGGATTGGTCGCCGCGACGAATTCCAGCGACTCCTGAAGATAGGCATTGCGCTCGGGGTCCAGCCGCTCGCCGACCTCGACGAGAAAGTCGATGATGCGCGACAGCTTCATATCGAACAGCGGCGGCATCTGCGAGCGCGGCGTGATCAGCGCGTCGAGATCGATTGCCGGCGTCGTGAAGTCGACGCCGAGATCGCGCGAGGTGTGGCGCACGGCATCGCCGGTCACGAGCTTGCCGCGGATGAAGTGATTGACTCGGATCGTCCGCGGTTTGGCCTCGCGGCCGATCGCCTGCTCGTCGATGACGGTCATGACAGCCCTCGCACGTAGGCGTCCACGGTACCCGCGCAGCCGATCTTGTCGTCGCCGCCTCCAAGGTCGGCATAGCGGACGATGTTGTCGCGAATGGACGGACTCTTGGCGCCGCACTCGCACGGGTCCAAATCGAGCGAGATCCTGTCGCCGGTGATCACGCCATTCCAGCGGCCGTCGAGCGCGAGATCGAAGAAGGCGGCCCGGCCTTCGATCTCGCCCGCGGTATGGGGAAGCATGGCGTCCCCCTCCTTGTCCAATACGAACGGAACCATCCATGGCGGCACGTGGTAGCGCCCGCCTTTCTGACAGCGGGGCATGCCGGAGTTGAGCTCCTGCATGCTGTAGTTCTGAAAATTCCGGTTGGGCGGAATGTTGAACGTCTCGTGGACGAATTGCTGGTAGTCGGGCGGCAGCAGCGCACGCTTGAGCCCGCCGCCGACGTAGATGCAGTTGTCCGGGTGGAAATCCTTGGCGCTATAGCCCATTTCCCGGACTAGTTTGGCCACTTGGTAAAGCGCATTCCATAATCCGGAGATGTAAAGCTTATCCGCGCGGGCTGCGATGAGCGTCTCGGCGGCAATGATCATGGCATCGTCGAGCGCCTGCTGGCGCGCTTTCGACGTCGCTTCGAACTCCGCGATGTCGCCGGGCCGCGCGCTGCCATCGCCGATCGCCTTGCGCAAAACCACCATCTTGGTGAGCTGCCCGACCGTGATCGGCGGGACCGGCAACCGAAAGCGTTCGAAGCGGGGGTCGCCGAACGCGGCCGCCTGCGCTTCGGCGATGTTGGTGTTCTTGGGTACGTGGGCGATCGGCGCGACACCGAACATGCGGCGATCGCGCGCGGGCGCGACGCCCGATCCCCAGGAGAACACCCCGACCGTATCCAAGCGCGACCAGACCATGTCCGCACTCGAAGCAATGAGCATCGCCGATTTGCCGGTTGTGCCGCTCGAGCAGGAAATGTAATGACCTTTCGCTTCTAGCCGACCGATCCACTGATCGATGTCCTCGATGTCGGAGGTCTCGATCGAGGCAATCGGGTGGGAGGAAACGGTGCCGAGCCACTTGCTCAGGCGATCCCACCGCTTCTCGGTCAAACAGCTCTCGGGATAGCTCTTGTAAGCCGTGTGCGGAAAGAGCAGCGCCACCATGTCCTCGCGCGACCGGATCTCGCTGACGCCTGCTTCCTTCGCGCGATGGCCAAGGAGCCTTATCCGATCCTTGCGCTCGACAAAGCGCTCATTCATCGCCTCGATCTGCGCTTGCCGGAGTTCCGCGTACGGAATCGCGAACCTCTGCGGTGAATCGACCAGGCTGGTCAGACGTTCGACTGCCGCTCCCATAGCTGTCTCCTTGCCGCGCGCGCGGCTTGATGGCTCATGCTCGACTTCGCAATGGCGAGCGACTAATAGCACCTCTAAGGTTTCATTATTGCGCATCCGCCGCGTATAAGCAAATCGCGAGCTGCGCGCGTCTTGGCGCGGAAGTTAGCCCCTCGGCGGCAGCCTTGTCAGGAGACATGGGACAGCTGATCCGCAGTCAGATCGGTCACCAGATTCCAATGGCGCGCAAGCGCAGATCGGGTCGTCGCAAGCCGGTCGCGTTCGGCCGCCGGCATGGACTCACGGCAAAGCGTGTCTTCCTGCGCAAGACGTGCACGCTCGAGTTCATTTGCGGCGGAGGAGAGCCGCTCGAGCGCAGGCCGAAAGCGCGGTCGAGTGGCGGCAAGGTCCCGGGCCATCGCAACGACGAAGCCGAGGCGGTTCTGCGCATCCCGTAGCTTCACCTCTCGTATGAGCCACGGCCAATCCATGTCCGGGTACGTGAGCACCACCCATGGCAACGCTTTCGTCAGCCGCACTTTGAGATCCTCCTGCACGAGCGCTTCGAAGAGGACGGCTGCCGGGTTTACCTTGCGACCACGCAAGTGCGCAAAGCCTGGATATCCGAGGCCAGCGAGTTGGCGCGCGAGCGGCTCCGGATCTTCGGGGAATCGCTGCACATCGGACTCGAGTATCGGCAGCGCGGTCGCCGGGAGGCGATACAAGGTAGCCGCTGAACGGGCCAGCTCCGCGGTGATCGGGCGTTCACCTCTCTCCAGTTGAGATAGGTACGGCTGGGAAACGCCGAGAAGGTCGGCCGCCTGGACCTGCGTTAGCGCGGTTGCGAGTCGTCCCGCCTTCAGCTGCTCATGCTTCACAAAATCCATTATATTGCAAACGTTGCAATATCGCCGCCGCAAAAAAGAAAGAAAGGCCGCGCGAGCCTGCAGATGTATACGAGGCTGAATATGTCAGCAAATCAAGGCGGAGCGAAGAATTCGCCCCGCCGTAGCGTCGTGCGGCGCGCTCGCCCCGGCCGCCTCTTTCAGCGTCTCGCGCTCAGGCGACTGCTTCGACGCCCGCGACCGAGGTCCGGTGCATAGTCCGGCCCGAATCAGCGGAGTAGGGAATTACCCGGTGCAACGCGCCGCAGTTGTCCCAAACGACGAGGTCACCTTCCTGCCAGTAGTGGCGGTAGGTGAAGGCGGGCTGAGCCGTCCACTCGAGGAGGCGCGCGAGCAGGGCTTTGCCGTCGGCGCGCGGCAGGTTGACCACGTAATCGGCGGTATAGCCGATGATCATGGACGTGCGGCCGGACTTGCGCTTCCAGACGAGTGGATGCTCGTGCCTGAGCTCGCGCCGATACGGATCGAGCGACTCGGGCGTCGCGACCTCGCGCACAGCGGCGGTTACGCTGTGCAGCACGCGCAGACCTTCGATCTCGGCCTTGTCCTCGTCCGACAGCGCTTGATACGCGGCATACGTGCTCGCGAACTCCGTCTGCCCCCCCTTGGGAGCGACTCTGCGGGCGCTCAGCACGCTGGCCTTCGGTGGCGGCATGTCCACGGTGATGCCGTCCATGTGCCAAAAGTAAGTACCCAGGACATACTCGGGCTCGTTGTTTATTTTCGGATCGAGGGTGATGGTGTAAACGTCCTTCGCGGCGCTGTCGCCACCGGGGACCCGGTTGGTGAAATTCACGCGTGCCCCGAGCTTGTCGGTGAAGGCGAGCTGCTCCTTGTCGCTCAAGTTGATGCGGGGGAAGACGAGCACCTGACGCTCCTCCAGCAGTTCCAGGCAACGCTGCGCGACGTCATCGTCCAGAAGAGCCGAGCGCTCGAAGCGAACGATGCTGCCGATGGCCGGCTTGATGTTCTCCACTTGTACTTTCATGACTGCAGTCTCCGGTAACCCCGTATTAGCACCCAGCGCGTTCCAATATACGCCCTCACGCCGCGGGCCGCTGCTCATCGATGGATCGGTCGACCGCGGCGTGGCTCGCCGCATACTTTGCGGCGACATAACCCCAGACGAGTGACGGGCCGACGCTCGACCCGGCGCCCGGATAGCTGGTCCCCATCATCGAGGCCGTCGATACACCCGTGGCATAAAGACCTTCGATCGCCGATCCGTCCTCCCGCAGCACGCGGGCGTGCTCATCGGTGACGACGCCGCCGTAAGTGCCCACATCGCCGGGGAGTACGGGGACCGCATAGAACGGCGGCTCGGAAATGAACCCGAGCGTCTCCGAGGGCTTGTGCAGGTGATCGCCGAGCCAGCGATCATAAGCGCTCTCGCCGCGGTGAAAGTCGTCGTCGCGATTCTGAGCCACGAAGCTGTTGTAGCGCTCCACAGTGGCCTTGAGCGTTGCCGGATCGATCTTGAGGCTCGTGGCCAATCCCTCGATGGTATCCGCCGTCTTCAGGTAGCCCTCGTCGTACCAGCGCTGTGGCTTCTTGGTGCCCGGCATCGTGCCCGCCAAAATGTAGTTGCGCATGTACTGAGCATCGAGCACCGCCCAGCTCGGCACGGCGGGCACGGCCTTGTTGCGCTCGAGCATCGCCTTGCAGTAGGCCATGTACGAGCCGCCCTCGTTCATGTAGCGCACGCCGGTCTGGTCGACGAGTATGGCGTGCGGCGCGGCGGTGACGGACTGAGCCGCCTGCCTGAGCTCACTTTCCTCCCACCCCGGTTGAGGCGTGAACTGGTTGCCGACTCGCTCTTGCATCTGCGCAATCGCAGCTCCGTGCCGCATCATCTCCTCGATCATCTCGCCCGTGTCTCCGGGTGAGGCCATGGTCCACTTCACGGACGTTCCGGGCTGATACCGATCGCGCATGCGTTGGTTGTGAGCGAAGCCACCGGCATTGACGAGTACTCCAAGCCGCGAGCCCACACGCCACGGACGACCCTCCTTGACCGTGGCGACACCGGTGACCCTTCCGCCCTCTACGATGAGCTCAGTGACCGGTGACTCGGTGCGAATCTCGACCCCGGCGCGGAGCGCGGCCTGCAGCATCCGCCCCTGGAGAGCGGCGCCCCCCGCGACCCAGCTTTTGCCGGTGATCTTGGCCGCGACTCCCCGAAGTACCAGCTTCGCCAGCAGCATCTTCACCGCCCAGGAACGCTTCATGGCAGGCAGCTCCAACATCTCCTCGAGCGAGGCGGGAACGGGCAAGTGAACGAAGCTCGGCCGGAGCTTCTCTTTCCAGGCGCCGAGCTCGTTGGCATCGAAGAGCTCGGCGACCACGGTTCGCCCCGGCACGGAACCGCCGGGAAGCTGATCGTAATAATCGGGCCACTCCCTCACGCGCGTGAGCTTGACCCCTCGGCTGCCCAAGAACTCCAGCATCCGCGGCGCTTCTGTCAAGTAGGCCGCGCGCCGAGCTCGGGAGGCGCCGGGCGCATCTTTCGGGTCCGGCAGCACGGCGTCGAGGTACGTCGCCGCCTGCTCATAGCTGTCCTCGATTCCATCGCGCGCCATGAACGGATTGTTCGGGATCCACATGACTCCGCCCGAACGCGCCGTGGTGCCGCCGACCAGGCCGGTCTTTTCGAGAATGACCATGCTTTTGCCGGCCGATCTCATCAAGAGCCCGGCGCACATAGAGCCGCCACCGCTGCCGACGACGACAAAATCGAACATCTCATCGAAATGAGTCATGGCCTTCTCCCCCTTCGAGCGAGCTTGCCGCGCTCCTTCGCAGAGCGCAAGGCGAGCAGCGCCACGGCGCAAGGGCAATGCCGGCGGCCGCCAGGAGTTGTTTCACTGGTGAAATGAGCGCGGTCGCAGCACCGGGGTCGCAGCACCGGGGTCGCAGCACCGCGGGAGCGGCGCCTGGGGCGATCGCCGGCACCCGGCGGGATTCAATGCATCATGTTGTCGAGACGCCCCATGAGCGCGGTCGCTTCCCGAATGATGCGGTCGATCAATTCCCCGACGCTCGGGATGTCGTGCACGAGACCCTGCGATTGTCCCGCCCACACCAACCCCTTATCCAAATCGCCCGACTCCAAGAGTTCCCGGCCCTTGCTTCCGCGTACCAAGTGAGCAACATCCTCGAACTTGGCATCCGGGCGGGCAAGGATCTCCACGACTTGATCGGAGACGCTATTTTTTGCCACGCGCGCCGTATTGCGCAGCTTGCGGAAAATGATGTTCGTGGAGCGCTCGTCATTCTTGACTAGGAACTCCTTTACTCGATCGTGGATGGGCGCTTCACGAGTGGCGCAAAAGCGCGTCCCCATGTTGATGCCCTGAGCTCCGAGCGCAAGTGCCGCCACCAGCCCTCGGCCATCGGCGAAGCCGCCGGAGGCGATGATGGGTATCTTGACCTTGTCGGCAGTGACCGGTATCAGCACGAGGCCCGACAGATCGTCCTCGCCGGGATGACCGGCACACTCGAATCCATCGATCGAGATCACATCCGCGCCCATTCGCTCGGCGGACAGCGCATGGCGCGCAGAGGTGCATTTGTGAATGACCTTGATGCCGTGAGCCTTGAAATCGTCGATATGCTCCTTCGGATTCGAGCCGGCCGTCTCGACGATGCGAACGCCGCTCTCGATGATCGCGCGCCGGTACTCGGCATACGGCGGCGGGGTCATGCTCGGAAGAAAGGTGAGATTGACGCCGAAAGGCTTATCGGTGAGCGTGCGGCATCGCTCGATCTCGGCGGCGAGCGCCTCGGGAGTCGGCTGCGTCAAGCCGGTCAAGATGCCGAGGGCGCCGGCGTTCGACACGGCCGCCGCCAGTCCCGCGCGGCCCACCCACTGCATTCCGCCCTGCACAACGGGATGTTCGATCCCAATCAATTGCGTGAAACGAGTTGTAATCGTCATCGCGAGGCGCCTCGACGGGCACGCAGTTTCATTCGCATCCCAAACCTCCAATCGCCTTTTGCTTATCGATACTATCCGAGCGCGGGATGGCGTACCATCGCCCGTCGTGGATCTTTCAAGCTACACGACGTTTCAGTTCGAGCGCGAAGGCCGGCTCTTGCGAGCCTCGTTCAATCGGCCGGAGAGCCTCAATGCGATCGATCGGGTCGCGCATGACGAGATCGCTCTTTTTTTTACGGAGCTCGCCCTCGATCCACTCACCGACGTCGTGATTCTCTCCGGCGTCGGGCGTGCATTCTCCGCCGGAGGAGACTTGGACCACATCCAGAGGATGATCGACGACCCCACCGTCTTCATCGACGACATCCCGAACGTCAAGCGTATCGTATTCGGGATGCTCGACTGTCCCAAGCCGATCATCGCGAAGCTGAATGGCGCCGCCGTGGGGCTTGGCGCGACCATCGCTCTGTTGTGTGACGTCATCTTCGCTGCACCGACGGCGAAGATCGGCGACCCTCACGTGAAGGTCGGCTTCGCAGCCGGCGACGGCGGCGCAGTCATCTGGCCGCATCTCATCGGACATGCCCGAGCCAAGGAGTACCTCATGACGGGCCGGCTCTTGATGGCGGAGGAGGCCGAGAAGATCGGACTGATCAACCATGTGGTGCCCGCGGACGATCTCGACCGGGTCGTCGACGCTTTCGCACAGGAGCTGCTCGGCGGTGCCATGCGCGCCATCCAATGGACGAAGCTCGCGGTCAACTTGGGGCTCAAGCAGCTCGCGCATTCCGTGCTGGATGCTTCCGTAGCTTTCGAAGCCCTGTCGAACGTCACCGCAGATCACCGCGAGGCGGTACTGGCGTTGCGCGAAAAGCGCCCCCCTCGATTCACCGGCAAGTGAGCGCATCACGGGCAAGTGAGTGCACCTGCCCGCCCGCTTTTCTCGCGGCGGGCTAGCCCAGCGCTCCCGCACGGCGTAAGCGTTCTATTTCCGGCGGCGTGAGCGCGAGCACCTCGCCGAGAACGCTCTCCGTGTCCTCGCCGGGCTCGCGCCCGCATTCCGGCTGATCGAGAGTGGTGCGGCTGAAGCGCGGAACCGGCGCATTCTGCAAAACGTCGTTGACGGTCACGAAATTGCGCCGTTCGATGTTGTGCGGATGCCGAGCTGCTTCCTCGAGAGTCAACACGGGCGCAAAGCAGACATCCGTCCCCTCGAGGAGTCGGCACCACTCCTCTTGTGTGCGCATCTTGAACAGACGCGCGAGCACGGCGCGTAGAGACGGCCAGCGCGCGCGCGCAGCGGCATCGTGCACCGTCGCGATACCGAGCCCGTCGAGCTCGGGGTCGTCGATACCGAGCTTCTCCTTGAGCAACGAATAGAATTGCGGCTCGAGCGCGGCAATGGACACGTAGCGGCCGTCTAAAGTCTCGTACGTGTCGTAGAACGGCGCGCCGCCCGCCAAGACATTCTCCCCGGTGGCATCGCGGAAGAAACTGTTGGCGCGAAACGAAAACATCATGCCGAGGAGCGCCACCGTGCCATCGACGATGGCGGCATCGATCACCTGGCCTTTTCCGGACAGCTTGGACTCCAAAAGAGCCGCAAGCACTCCGGAAAGCAGCAGCATCGCGCCGCCGCCGAAGTCGCCGACGAGATTGACCGGCGGCACGGGTTTGCCGCCCGGCGGTCCGATGAGATGCAGCGCCCCCGTGAGCGCGATGTAATTGAGGTCATGGCCCGCGGCGAGCGCGAGCGAGCCGGTTTGACCCCAGCCGGTAATTCGTCCGTATACGAGTCGCGGATTATGCTCGAGACACTCGGAGGGGCCGATTCCGAGCCGCTCCATCACACCCGGACGATACCCCTCGATCAGCACATCGGAGGCTCCGACCAGGCGCAATGCCGTGGCGAGGCCTTCCGGGTGCTTGAGATTCAATCCCACCGAGCGGCGATTGCGCAGCAGCGGATCGCGCGAAGGCTCATGCCACAAAGCGCCGGGGCGCTCGATCCGGATCACCTCGGCGCCCATGTCGCCGAGCATCATTCCACAGAAGGGCGCCGGACCGAGACCCGCCAACTCGAGAACCCTGACGCCCTCGAGCGGCCCGCCTCGGCGCGCGGGCGGCACTCAAAGCGCCTCGATGATGGTCACGTTGGCGAGGCCACCCCCTTCGCACATCGCCTGCAGCCCATACCGCCCTTTGCGCGCGCGCAACGCGTTCAAGAGTGTCGTCATGAGTTTGGCGCCCGTGGCACCGAGCGGGTGACCCAAGGCGATCGCGCCGCCATTCACGTTCATGCGCTCCGGGTCCGCGTCGACTCCGCGCAGCCACGCCAGCGGTACGGACGCGAAAGCTTCGTTGATCTCGTAGAGATCGATGTCCTCGATCTTCATGCCGCTGCGCTTGAGCGCGAGTCGAGTCGCGCCGATCGGCTCCTCGAGCATGATCACCGGATCGCCGCCCGTCACCGTCAAGTTGTGTATGCGCGCCAACGGCGTGAGCCCGTGCGCCTTCAGAGCGCGGTCGTTGACGACCAGGACGCCCGCGGCCCCGTCGCAAACCTGACTCGCATTGGCCGCGGTCAGAACCCCACCCTCCTTCAAGAGCTTCACGGCACCGATCGACTCCCGCGTGGCGTCGAAACGAATGCCTTCGTCGACGCTGTGCTCCGCACCCTCGATTCGCAGCGGCAGGATCTCGGCTGCGAATGCCTTTGCATGCGTGGCCCGCGCGGCGCGCTGGTGACTCGATAACGCGAACTCATCGAGCCGCTCGCGGCCGAATCCGTATTTCTCGGCGAGCATCTGCGCACCGGTGAACTGACTGAACTCCTTCACCCCATATCGATCCTGGATGCGCTTGCTCCAGGGTCCACCGAGCCCGGCGTTGACGGCGAGCGCCGTCGGAGAGCCGATGGGCACGCGGCTCATACTTTCCACGCCCGCCGCAATGACCACGTCCTGGGTGCCCGACATGACCGCCTGTGCGGCGAAATGCACCGCCTGCTGCGAGGAACCGCATTGCCGATCAATGCTCACCGCGGGTACGCTGTCCGGTAGCTTCGATGCCAGAACGGCGTTGCGGCCGATGTGGAAGCTCTGCTCGCCGACCTGGCTCACGCAGCCTAGTATCACATCGTCGATCGCGGCGGGGTCGATGCCGCTGCGATCGACCAGTGCGTTCAGCACTTCGCCGGCCATATCGGCCGGATGCCAGGCCGCCAGCTTACCGTTGCGGCGTCCGCCCGCCGTGCGGATCGCTTGAACGATGTAGGCGTCGCTCATCTCTCTACCTCTTTTGTCAAATGATGCGGGGAAGTACCGCCCAAGGCAAGAAACAGCTGCACCGTATCGAGATAGCGCTGCGCCACGGTTTGCACGTAACCGAGACGCGCTTGCTGGTAGGAGCGCTGGGCATCGAGGACTCGCAGGATTCCCACATTACCCTCCCGATAGGCCGCGCGAGTGAGGCTCAAATTCGCCTCGGCCGCCTGCTGCGCCTGATCTTGCGCCTCCAATTGCTCGGCATCGTGCGCCAGCGCATCGAGCAGATCGGCCACCTGGGTGAAGGCCTCGAGCACGGTCTCCTGGTAGCTCGCGGCGCTCGCACGCATGGCGTCGACCGCCGCGCGCTTCTCCGCACGCAGCGTTCCCCCGTCGAACAGCGGCATGGTCAACCCGGAGATCAGACTCCAGGCGACGCTCGAGCGGTCGAAGAGCCCGCCGGGAGTCACGGCCTGCGGTCCGACGGTGCCCGTGAGCTGGATCTTCGGGTAGAGGTTGGAGTCGGCGATGCCCACGGCGCTGGTCGCGGCGTGCAGGCGCGCTTCCGCCGCCAGTATGTCGGGGCGGCGGTGTGCCAGCTCCGACGGCAGGCTCACCGGTATCTCGAGCGGCAGCGTGATCTGCGCGAGCTGCAGATCCGCGGGCAGATCCTTGTCCGGCAAGCGCCCGAGCACGAGCGACAGCGCGTGATGAGCCTTCGCCAGCTGCTGGCGCAGCGGCGGCAGCAGCGCCGAATCGCTCGCAATTTGACTCTCGGCGCTCACCACGTCGATGCGTGCGACCGAGCCGTTCTCGAATGCGGTGTTGACGAGCCGCAGGTTGTCCCGATCTTGCTCGAGAATGGTCTCGACCGTGGCAATTTGCGCGCGCAACGAGGCGATGGTGATGGCTTGCATGACGGCCTGCCCGCTCACCGAGAGAAATGCCGCATCGAGCTGCTGGCGCGCCGCTTCGGCTTGCGCTTGCTGCTGCTCGATCGAGCGGGCAATGCCGCCCGTGTAATCCACCGTATAGCTGACGGTCGGACCCACGGCGAAATACGTGAAGGCGGGGAAGCTGAAGTCTCCGCCGAAGAACTCGGCACCGTATTGCTGGCGCCCGACGCCCGCCGTCAACCCCACCTGGGGATAGCGCAAGCCCGCCTGCGCGACTGCGAGCTCCTGTGACTGCGCTAGAGTCTGTGCGGCGGCCTCGAGGGTGCGATTGTGCTCGAGTGCCTGCTTGACGATGCCGTCGATCGAGTCCGAGCCGAACAGCGACCACCAGTCACCCTCGATCTCCTTGCCCAGCGCAATATGTTGCGCTCCCGCCGGCGTGTTGCCCTCGAGCGGGAGTGTGTTCGACGTGAATCGCGCAGCCGCGGGCGGCTCCGGCCGGGTGAAGTTCGGGCCCACGCTGCAGGCCGCGAGCGCCGCGAGTACGCCTAGCATTGCGGCGCGCGCGATCACTCGACGACGACCGCTTCTTCGCTACGCGGCGCTCCGCCGCCCTTGCGCAGCAGCAGCAGGAGCGGGATCGCCGCGAGGCTCAGCCAAAACATCAATTTGAAATTGTCGTCGTACGCGATCATGGCGGCTTGTTCCGTGACCCGGGCATTCAGCGCGGACAGCCCGTGCATGCTCGGCGCTCCACCCGGAAACTGCGCGTGCATGAGCGGGCTGAAGGGCGTGACATGCTCGGCCAACGACGCATGCGCCGTCTGTGTGTTACGCGTCAGCAGCGTCTCCACGACGGAGATGCCGATACTCGAGCCCAGATTACGCGACAGGCTGAAGAGAGCCGCGCCCTCGTTGCGCAGGGACGATTTCAACGTGGCGAATGCCACTCCGGCGAGCGGCACGAACACCATTCCGGTGCCGCACCCTTGCGCGATCCCCGACCACATCACCGTGGACATGCCCATCTGCAGATCGAATCGGCTCATTTGCCACGCCGAGAAAGCGGACAGCGCGAACCCGAACCCGATGATCAAGCGCACATCCACCAGTTTCGAGAGGCGTGCGATGACGATCATCGCCAGCAAGGTGCCGACGCCGCGCGGGGCCGTGACCAGGCCGGTCGTCACCACGGGATAGTTCATGAGATCTTGCAAGAGGGGCGGTAACAGCGCGAGCGTCGCGAACAAGAGCAGACCCACGTTGAAAATGAACAGGCACCCAGCCACGAAATTCCGATCCTTGAAGAGCGCCGGATCCAAGAAGCGAGTCTTGCGCGTCGTGATCATGTGCACGATGAAGAGGTAGAAGGCCACCACGGAAACCGCCGCCTCGATGCAAATCTCCGGCGAGTTGAACCAATCCTTCAGCTGCCCCCGATCGAGTGTGATCTGCAGCGCGCCGATCGCGAGGCTGAGTGTCGCAAAGCCGAAGAAATCGAATGGCGAGCGCTTGATCGTCGACTCCGGCAGGGTGCTCAGCGTCCCGAGGAAGGCGACGATGCCGAACGGCACATTGATGTAGAACACCCAGCGCCAGTTGTAGTTGTCGGTCAGCCAGCCGCCGAGCGCCGGCCCCATGATGGGACCGATGGTGACACCCGTCACCCAGATGCTCATGGCTTTCGCGAGCTGCTCGCGCGGATAGATGTCGAGCATCACCGCCTGCGACATGGGAACGAGTGCGGCTCCGCACGCGCCCTGCAGCAACCTCGCGAGCACCATCTGCGGCAAGGACTGGGCAATACCGCAAAGCATCGATGCCACGGTGAAGCCGGCAATCGAGATCAGAATGATGCGCTTGCGGCCGAACCGGCCGGCGAGCCAACCGGCCATCGGCGTCATGATGGCGGCGGCCACGATATAAGAGGTCAGCACCCAGGCCATTTGATCCTGAGTGGCCGAGACCGAGCCCTGGATGCGCGGCAGCGCGACGTTGGCGATGGTGTTGTCGAGCACCTGCATGATCGAGGCCGTCATGAGGAACCCCGTGATGAGGGCCCGGCGGCGGCCTTCTATCGGCACGCTCACTGCTTAGGTCCGGACCTCTCCGCCGCCAAGGAACGCTTGGGTTCGGAGGAGAGAGCATCAGCCTCTGACCGTGTATCGACCGTCACGCTGGCGCTCAATCCGCTTTGTAACAGAAGGCCCGCATCGACATGGTCGAGCTGCAACCGGACAGGGACCCGCTGCACGACCTTGACCCAGTTCCCCGTGGCATTCTCGGGAGGAAGCATCGAGAATTGCGATCCCGTGCCCGGGCTCACGCTCGTCACTCTGGCGGGGAAGCGCTTGCCCCCGATGCGGTCGATTTCAACGGTCGCGGCCTGGCCCGGGCGCATGCGGTCGAGCTGCGCCTCCTTGAAGTTCGCCTCGATCCACACGTCGTGCGTCGACACCAGGGCGAACACCGGCGCCGAGGCCGCGATGTAGTCGCCGACTTGCAGCTGTTCCACCTTGGTGACGATCCCGTCGGCCGGCGCTTTGACCAGGGTGTACGACAGATCGAGGCGCGCGCGGTCGAGAACGGCCTGGGCCTGCTCGACCAGCGGATGCCGTTCGGGAGCGATGTCGGGGTCGCCGCCGAGATTGGCGAGCGCGACGGCGACCCCCTGATCCGCATTCGCCACCTGCTGACGACCCATATCGAGAGCGTTCGATGCCTGATCGAACTGGGCCTGCGAAGCGATTCCGGACGAGAGCAGGCGGGAGTTGCGATCGAATTGCCGCTGCGCATAGGCGAGGGAGTCTCGGGCCGACTGCAGCTCCACTTTTTTCTGCCGATAAGTCGACTTGAGCGAGTCGATTTGCAGCCGCGTGCTGGCAAGCCTCGCCTCGGCGTCGCTCACGGCGATCCGAAACGGCGCATCGTCCAGCCGATACAGCGACTCGCCCCGCTTCACGATCTCGTTGTCGTGCACGTAGACTTCGAGCACGCGTCCCGCAACATTGGAACTGATGGACACCGTTGCCGCCTGTGTGTACGCATCGTCCGTGCTCTGATAGCGCCCGCCCGTCAGATAAAGATAGATGGCCCCCGCGAGCACCACGGGCGCGATCAACATGAGGGGCCAGCGCAGCCGCTGGAGCCGCGTCCCACGCGCGGGGGGGTCCTCGCCGAGATCGGGAGGCTGGGCGCTCATGACTTTCCGGCCGCCCTGGCGGCCGTGCGGCCGCCCACGCTACGGCGCGCAATGGGCGCCGCGCCTGCCGCCGGCACAGTTCCGAGGGCGATGAAGTTGCTTCGCACCGTATCCAGCAATTCCATCACCAAGTCGCTTTTTTGCTTGGGGATGCCCGCGAATGCGTCTTCCCACGTGAGGTCGATCAAGCACCGGATATCGTCCAGCAAAGGCTTGGCCTTGCTCGTCAGATACAAGCATCGCACCCGCCTGTCGCGTGGATCCTTACGCCGCTCGAGCCAACCCTCGGACTCCATGCGATCGAGAATGCGCACCAAAGTCATGGGGTCCAGATCCGTCAATTCCGACAGGCGGACCTGGCTCACGCCCTCGCACTCCGCGAGGCGCATGAGCGCCTTGCACTGAGCGAGCGTCAATCCGAGCGCGACCGCGTGCTGCTCGAAGCGCTGCACGTACAGGCGCGTCACATCCTTCAAGAGGAAGCCGAAGCGTCGCGACTCTTTCAGGCGACTGCCCGCCGATGCCGGCCGTGTGATCATAGGCGGAACATATCATAACTATTGTTATGATCACAACTGATGCGGAAGTCGTGTGCGCGGAGTGCGAACTACCGCACGTAACCCCGTCCGTGGGCTTCTCGCGCGCCGCGTCCTTTAGAATTTCGCGCCGAACTCGACGCCCCAGATCGCCGGCGCGCTCCACCCCGCACCGATGCCGAAGCCGTTGTACTGGACCTGGTTGCGGTAGCGAGCGTTGGCGACGTTATCGCCCCACACGGCAACGTAGTAGTTCTTGGTCGGATTCCATTGGCCGCGCACGTCCAGCGTGGCATAGGCGGGCTGCTGGAATTGAGTGCCCGACGGGCTGAAGTAGATCCTCGAGGTGTAGTAGAGGTTGCTCGAGAACGCAAATTCGCCGATGGCTGTCTGGCCGGTCGAGAATCGCGGTCCGATCGTGGCGGTGTAGTCGGGCGAGTGCTGCATGTGCACGTCGCGAAGAACGGTACTGGTATTTACGTAAGTATAGGTACCCGGTGTGCAATCGGCCTGCAATGCTGGGGGCGGGTTAGCCGGGCAGGACGCGTAGACCGGGGCCCCTATCACTTGTCCTGCTGCGTTAAGTGAACCGCCGAACTGCTGGTAGCGCGCATGGGTCCAGGCGAAGCCGGCATTCACCTGGAAATGCTCGTTCAAGTCGAAGTGAAAATCGTCTTCGAGACCATAAATCCGCGACTGCGCGGCATTGACGATATACGCCTCCGCACCCGCGAGGAACTCCGACACCTGAAGGTTCTTGTAGTTGTACAAAAACGCGGCCACCTCGTTGGCGATGCGGTGATTGTCGAACTTGTAGCCGACCTCAAAGGCATGCACATCTTCGGGCTGCACGTTGTTGCACTTGAGGTTGTCCTGTGC
>Ga0302324_100001759_pt1 | contig 51772 bp, 36 predicted proteins | sample Palsa_T0_1_FD_201949 | JGI IMG/M metagenome (GOLD analysis project Ga0302324, IMG submission 201949) | Peat permafrost microbial communities from Stordalen Mire near Abisko, Sweden - Palsa_T0_1 | ecosystem: Environmental > Terrestrial > Soil > Palsa > Peat permafrost | place: Sweden: Abisko...
GGATTTCCTTCCATCGCGTGGATGCCGCCGTAGGTCGCGCACGTCCCTGCAGCGATGACCCCCCAAGCGCGCGGCGCCAGGCGGTCAATCCAATCGCAGGTGAGGATTGGCTGGCCGGTCTTCTGGTCCGTGCCGAACGTCGCCCAGTAACCCTCTTTTTTGTTTTTTTCGTTCGGGATGGAGCCTTCGATCACCAGAATGAAAGGTTCGAGCTGCCCTTCCGCGGCGCGATGAAACACCTTCATGAACTCCTCGCCGTTCTCGTAGGAAAGAAAGGGATTGTGCAGTTTAATTTTGGGGACGAACGGGAGCGCGCCGAAAATAAGATCTTCGAGGCTAGGCTGCGTGGCTGCGGTCATAGCAATGGTATCGCCGTCGCAGCCGAGGCCCGCGGTAATCCAGAGGACGTCGATTTCAGTTAAAGCACCCATGCGGTGGCGGGTACTCCTGAAGTGAACGAAGCATTCGTAAGGAATGCCTTCCGCTTCGCGGGATTGTACCCAATCGGGTGTCGTCGTGTCGTGGTTTTCTTAAGTTCAAGCCTGGCCGATCTTTACTTTCTGAACTGCCGAAAGTGGTAGGTCCAGCTGAACGCGATGTAGGACTTCAGCGGCACTCCTACGATGCGCTGGAACGGCGTCGGAAAAGTCGAATCAGAAGGGTATGCGAAAATTTCCGTAGTTTGTCCGGTATATCCGCTGGCAATCAGAAATTCGGTGGACAGAATCATGCGGCCATTCAGGAAGGGTCGGAGAATCGCCCCTCGAAATTCCGGAAGCGGTTCTCCGATGCAAACGATGTTGCCTGCCGGCCCGCATCCCACACCTAGAGGCTTTTTCCGCACATATTCAAACTCCGCTCGCGCTCGCAGGCCGAACGGAAGATGGTTCTCGGTCGCCACGGCATCCCAAATCAGGCGCGGGGCTTCGGGAGTAGGCTCTCCGGTCAAAAGGTCCCGGGCGTCGGCTTGCGCGTAGGAGATCAAGATTGATCCCCGCGAAAAAGTTCTCTGCAGCGAAACGGTGATAACTCGATTGAGCGATGGCCCCACGTCCAGCTGCAATCCCGTATCGGGGTCAATTTTCGCAAGTTCCTGAGAGTTGGTGACGTGCTTGAGGATGATTTTCAGCTCAGTTTTCTTGATCGTCTTGTCGAAAACGAGTTGATAAGCCCGCGAGGGCGCGAGCAAAGTTGGTTCCCCCGTCCCGGTCCCAATTCGCGGGTCCTCGGTGTGAAATGCTTCTCCATAGCTGAATGCTACGGTCGGAAGAAAAGTGCTCTCCGGCGGAAGAATCGTGAGCGTGGCTTTCGGCAACGTGAGTCCCGCGAGTTTATCAAATGAGTTCTGCGGATCGATTTTGTCCTGATTGTTGATCCACACCTCTTCCCTGCGAATGCCGGCGTCATAGTGCAAATAGCGGCCGAGCGTCCCGTCCACACTGGCGTAAGGCTCCACGAACGAAAGAGTCAAATTGTTGCTGGTGACCGGCTGGAAAATGCCCTGCGCGTTTGCGCTGTATAAATCGAGATTCCGAGGAGCGTCGCGTCGCAGATCGGCACCGGCGAGGACGCTAAGCCAGGGGCGAATTTTCTGGACATAAAGCGGCCCGCCGCCCGCGACCGTCCGGAATTCGCTTTGCTGGATCAGCCCTCCGAGGGAAGGTTCCTTGGTGAAATCGGGACCGAAATTGGATCGAAGGGTCAAACTGTACTCGCGAAAGAATCCGGAAAGAGTGAGTTGCTCATCGTCAGCGATGCTCCATGTGTCGCTGGCAATCGCGATGCTCGTGTTCGTGCGCTCGAGTTGCCGGTTGTCAACAGTGTCGTTCGGAACGCGTATGTCGATGGGAATCAGCCCGGGAACGAAGGAAAAGCCGTAGTAACCCACGCCGAATATGGTGAGTATATGGCGCCCGAATTTGAATTCCCGCAAACCGTTCAACTTGTATTGCTGACGGTGCTCCAGGCGGTCAAGAAACCCATTGCCAAAAGAAGCTTCGGCGGCGATGAATCCGTTGATGGACGGATTTCTCGGGCTCCAGCCCACCACCAGATCTGCATCGCGATAGTCGCCGGTCAGTTCCACAAAATCATCCAGGCGCTCGCGCGGCACGTAGGTTGCGGCCAGATCGACGGAATGATTGCCTTCGCGGACGTCGAACGCCCCTCCGTCCACGGCAACGGCTTCGATGATCGGAGCGATCAGAAAATTCGGATCGGAGTAACCGTTCCCGTGTGCGTTGGCCGGAAGGTTGTTCGGATAAAGGAAATCTCCGATCTGATAAAACTGCGCTATGGGTTCGCCGTGATCCCCGGCGACGCCGGGCGCAAAATACTGAGGAGCCTTGATTCCGCCCGAAGCAGTTTCAATCGGCAAACCAGGAATTGAAATCGGCGCTCCCGGGCGCCCGGGATTGGCATCGAGAACTTGATCATGAACAACGATTCGCTCCGAAGGGTCAGGAGTGAGGGACGAAGGAGCGGAGGAACCAACCACTGTCACTGCCTGCCTGACCGAGGCGATTTGTCCGAACCTCAGTTCGACCGTCGTTTCCTTTCCTGCGACGATTGCCACGACAGAGCCTACGGGAGCGAATGACGAGGACTCCGCCGTCACGCGGTAACTGCCGGGTTCTACGTCAGCCCAGTGGAAGCGCCCCTCCGTGTCGGTCATGGTCTCGCGGACTGTCTCTCCCCTCGCGTCTAACAATCTCACATGCACATTCGCTACCGGGTTTCCCTGCGGATCGAATATTTGCCCAGCAACGCGTCCGGGCGCGGCGCCGGAAAGATGGAAGCAGAAGAAAAAGAACGAAACGCTGAGAACATATACGCGAGGCCGGAAGAGCGCGCGGCGTGCAAATGTAGACGTGTGGTGCATACGACCCTGGAATACGTGTTACCAATCCTACTCATTGTTTAGCACGAGCCCAAGAATCGTGCTATCAGGGATTCCCTGATGCCGATTTAGTATTTTCCCGGCTGCCAAGATTCCGCTGCAGCTATTAAGCTTGCGGCCCGGAGCAGAGGATCAAAATGTCGGAGCTAGCTCGAACCGGTCTTTCCATCGATCGCGAATTGCTTGCGAGGTTTGACCTCGCCATCGCCAAAAAACACTACAAAAACCGTTCGGAAGCTGTTCGCGATCTCATTCGCGACCACCTCGTGTCGGAAGAAGCCGACTCCAACAAAGTGGTGGTGGGAACTTTGACCATCGTCTACGACCATCATCGGCCAAACCTCACGGAAAAGCTGGTCAACGCTCAGCACCACGCAGGGAGCAGCGTCCTGGCCGCCACGCACGTGCACCTGGACCATCACAACTGCCTCGAAGTGGTCATCATGAAAGGCCGCAGCGGCGTGCTGAAGGACCTGGCCAACAAGATCCTTAGCCTTCGCGGCGTAAAGCACGGCAAGTTCGTGCTGACCACGACGGCGAAAGACCTACCGTGAAACAAAGGCAGAAGGGAAATACAAGCTTCCCTGTATGGTCTCCACCTTCGAACGATTGCTATTTTGGAATATATCGAGGCCACGGAGGTGGCACTTGAGGATGCGAGGAGGCCACATGCGTTTTGAATACGTCATTGTCGGGGCGGTTGCGGTTCTTGCCGTTGTGGCGGGAATCGCAATGATTCCTGACTTTATTCGCTACATGAAAATTCGCTCGATGTAAAAGCAGAGCCAGCCGGCGGGGCAGGGTTACTTCCGAATCGACTAGGCGCGCTCTGGATCTGCCGCCAAAATCCGGATGCGCAGCTCCTGCCGGCCGAGAACGGGGTGACTCGCGCGCAGAATCACATCCCCCGCTTCCTGCTTGGCTCGAATCCACGCGGCGCCTACTCCTCCGATTATGGCGAACGGATTGTCGCCGATAAATTCGGCCGGCCCTTCCAATTCGAAAGTGATGGCGCTCGTGGCGTACGGCCGCACGTTGCCGAACTCGTCGGTAACCCGGAAGGCTATTCGAGTCGAATCGCGACCGTCAGCTTCGAGTACATCATCGTCCGCCCGCAATTCGAATTTCTGATCGATTGCTTTCCCCGAATACCGCTTCTCGATGACTTTCTTGCCCGCGATGTAGCCTTCAATCCGCAGATCGGCCATCTCGTCCACGTTGGAAAGATCCAGCACGAACAGCGGGTGCGGGAGGTTGCCGAAATCCTTGCGATTTGGATCCGCTTCGGCCACTAGTTTGCTTCCCACAAAAAATTTCAGGTGGTCGCAGTTCGAGGAGACCACGGCATTTTTGTCCCAATCGTATTCGTCGCTCGCCGACCAGTGAAATCCCGGCTCGATCACGATGTCCTCCTCTGGATCACACTGGGATTTGTAGAAACCTGCGGCCGGCTTGGGCTCGCGGAAGATATCGCTTACTCCGTGGTAGCAGATGCGGTCGCCGGAGCCGAATTCGTCGTGCGTGTTGTAGTCGAAGGCGCACCAACCAAGCCCACCCGCATATTGCGGGTTCTCAGCAAGCTGGTTGTGCACACGCGCGTGCCGGATGGTGTGCTCCATCAACCTTCCATTATTGTCAAAGGACTTGGTATCAAACGTGTGGCCCACAAACTCTGTATTCAAATATCTCTTGTGATTCGGCGGTTTAAGCGGAAAACCGAAATCGTTCATGGTGAAAACATCTTCCAGAAATTCAGATTCTTGAAAATAGCGCACTCCGCCGGTCTGACGCGTGGAATCGAGCGAATGGGCCAGCGCATTCGTGCGCGTGTAGAAATCGTGGTCGTCCTGGGATTCGTTGACGCGCACGCCCCACAAAATGATTGACGGGTGATTCCAGTCGCGCTGAATCATGCGCTGGACGTTGTCAATGGCCAGAAGCTTCCAAGCTTCGTCTCCAATATGCTGCCAACCGGGAATCTCCTCGAACACCAGCAGTCCAATTTCATCGCAACAATCGAGAAAGTGGCGTGACTGCGGATAATGCGAAGTCCTCACCACGTTGCACTTCAGTTCCTTTTTGAGGATGATTGCGTCCCGCCGCTGCACTCGCCTGGGCATGGCCTGACCTACGAAGGGAAAGGTCTGATGCCGGTCCAGTCCTCGCAGCTTCACCACCTTTCCATTTAGCTTGAATCCTTCCTCGGTGAAGGAAGCCTCACGAAATCCGATCCTGCGGCTGTCTTCATCCACGATTCCTTCGGCTTCGCGGAGGCGCACTACTACGGTGTAGAGGTGTGGCTGCTTCAAATCCCAAAGCTTGATGTCACCAAGTCCACCCAATTCGAGTGAATGTGAAGCTGCCTTGCCGCCTGATTCGGAAGCGGCGATCGGCTTTTCAGCCTTGGCTACAACACGGTCTCCGTCTCGTAGTTCTACCTCCAGGGCCAAAGGCTCTCGGTTCGGTGCAGGGCCGCTTAGGAAACACTCCACTTCCACGCTGGGATTCGAGAGAACATTTTTCGGTTTCGCAAAAATATTCTCGATGAATTTTGCGGGTACGATCCGCAGAGCTACCTCGCGGTAAATGCCTCCGAAGGTCAAGTAGTCAATCACGTTGCCAAATGGCGGGATGTCTTTCCGCTCGCTAGAATCCAGCGCTACGGCCAATACGTTCTCTCCGTCCCAGTTCACGTACGGCGTCAAGTCAAACGAAAATGGCGTGTACCCGCCGCGATACTCGCCGAGCTCATGTCCGTTGATCCAGACCGTGGACGCTGTCATCGCTCCCTCGAAGTCCACGAACACATGTTTCCCTTTGGCTGCGGACGGAAGCTTGAAAGGCCGGCGGTATGCCGACACAAACTCGTACGACTTTTCGTCAAAGCTGTGCCACGGAAGTCTCTTGTTCGTATGCGGCAGGCAGACAAGCGCAAAACCGGAGTCGTCGAAGCCCGTCTTCTCAAAGCCTTCAGCCAAGCGATCGCTGTATCGCCAATTCCGATTAATCGGAAGAAGCAAGCGTCCGGTCGAACTTGCCGGGACGCTGCGGGTCGAGTACCTTTCGCGGATTGGATCTTTCTCGAGCGAAGCAACAGCAACGAAGGCGCCCGCTGCCTTTATGAACTTTCTTCGATCAATAATGTTCATGTTCTGAGGTGGCGAACCCCTCCTTTGCACTCTTGGCAGCGGAATTATACACACCGCCCGTCCGTTTAGCGCTGCTCGGAGTGGGGGCGTGTCCTACTTCGTTTTCGACCGGAAGATCAGTGTGGAGCGGGAACGCTTCGTGGGTATAATCTCCCGCGACACCAGGATCACTTGACGACCGACCATTCGAACATTTCCAAAAACGCGAGGCCTTTATGAGCAAAGGGACTGATTCAACGAGCAGCGACAGCGCCAGGGATTTGCTTCGCCACATGGTGGCAACCCTTGCTTACCGTGGCCATAAGGCGCTCCGTGACGCACCAGCCAGTTTCGCTGGCTTTCGCGCTTACGAAACCACGCGCACGCCCACGCAGATTTTGGCGCACGTAAACGATCTCCTGGATTGGGTGCTGTCTCAAGCGAAGGGTAAAGAGGAGTGGCACGGTTCCCCACCGTTGCCTTGGGACGAAGAAGTGAAACGCTTCTCAGCGTCGCTAAAAGCTCTGGATGACTACTTGGCGTCCGGCGCGCCCCTCGCGGTCCCTGCCGAGAAACTTTTTCAGGGCGCCATCGCCGACGCCTTTACGCACGTGGGACAAATTTCCCTGCTGCGGCGCATGGCCGGCTCTCCCGTCCGTGCAGAAAATTATTCGAAAGCCGAGATCGTCGCCGGACGGGTGGACAACCAACAGGCTTCGCCCCGCCGGGAATTCGATTAACTTAAGCCGTCTTGGGAAGGCCGATACCAGCAGGAATACAGGCAAATAAAATGGCCGGGGGCTTAGGCTGAGGGACCCTAGCCGCCCGGCCTTTCTCACCCATCTCCGCAGGGTCTGGGTAAGAAACCCTTTTAGGCGGCAGATTCGCCGTTACGCATGAACTCGTACCGCTCGATCGCCGCGGCCACTCCCACATCGCCCGCGTTCTCGGGACTGCTGCGCAGCACCCGTCCCAGGCATCGGACGCGGACGGGACCAGCCTGAGTGAGCTCGTGCGGAAGAGTCATTACAATCTCGACCGGCGAGCCGCTTTTTAAACCCTTGGGCAAGTGAAAATAGAGGCCGCGCGAACTTACTTCGCGCGATTCAGTTGCGGCCTCGCCAACCACGCTTTCATCCGTCCATCGGACGGTAAGCGGTAGGCGCATTAGAAAACGCCGCGTTGCACGTCGCTCTTTTAGAGCCACAGGACACACTCCCTAACTACGTGACTATCTTGGGCCTTATCGCTATTGGAACCAATAGAGCGAAAGCCTCAATTCTAAGGGACCCTGGTGGTACAGGAGTACTAGACAGTCGGGGGCAAACCCCCGCTTTTGTTGGGATTCCGGACTAGCGTTCAAGCCCGGAAGGCTTTCGAAACGCCCGCAGAATATCTTCGAGCGTGACCACTCCTTCGAGCTTGCTCAGGTCCGCGCGGCTTAGGACCGGGAGCGCCGTCCAGTCTCCCGCCCAGCGAAGCGCCTCTTCGAGCGACATGTCCCGGAAGACAAAGGGCGCCGGACCGTTGGAGCGTACTTCTGAGATCGTGTGGGGCTGCGACGCCTCAGCCGCCAGGCGCAAGAGATCGTCGCGGTCCACAAGGTTCCACTCGCCCGGCCGCACGCGCAGGAGGTGCAGTGCTTTCGGTTTCCCTTCCAGGCGTTTCACCGCATCTGCGACTTTATCGCCGGGTTCCACAATTATCGCCGCATCCGGTTGCATGGCGTCTTCCACCGTGAGAACCATTTGCTCGCGGCGCTCCTCCGTCGAGGGCAACAGGATGCCGTCCTGGCGGGCCAGCAAGTCGAACAGCGGAACCTTCTGGTACGTGCGGGAGATTCCATAAGCGATCAGGCTCGAAATCATGACCGGTAGGATCGCCGTGTAGTTGCCGGATACCTCGATGACCATGAATACGGAAGTAATGGGCGTGCGGAGAAACCCCGCAAAAAATGTTCCCATCCCAACCAGCGCAAACGTTCCCACCGTTCCGGTCAGCCCTGGAAAGAAATGCTGCTCGATTGCGCCCACCGCCGCGCCCAGCATGGCGCCGATGAAAAGCACCGGCGCAAACATTCCTCCCGGCGTGCCGCTGAGGAAAGAAAATCCGGTCGCGAGAATTTTCAGTGCGGCGAGTATCAAAAGAAACTTCCATGTGAATTGCCCTTGAAGTGCCTGGTCAATGATTGGGTAACCGGCGCCCATTACTTGCGGCAAGCGGATGCCGATAACGCCGATCAGCAATCCGGCAACGGCAGGCTGAAAGTATTGAGTCCACTTCGGAAGCGCTTGTATCCGCGGGCGCGCGTAAACCAACCATTTCAAAAAAGCCAGGGAAGCCAAACCTCCGACGATTCCGAGAACGGCGTAGGCCAGCAACTCTGCCGGCCGCGCGACGCTAAATCGCGGCACGCGAAACATCGATTCCGGTCCCAGAAACGCCCGCATGGTGACCACGCTCGAGATGGCCGCAAGCACAATCGCGCCGAGCACTCCCGCGCTCCAGGTGCCAATCACTTCCTCCAGCACGAATAGCACCGCCGAGATCGGCGCGTTGAAAGCGGCGGCAAGCCCCGCAGCGGCTCCCACCGGCGCGATCAGCCGGACCTTCTCCTGGGACAAACGCAGGCGGCGACCAATGAGCGAAGCGATTCCTGCTCCCATTTGCAGCGACGGATCTTCGGGACCCAGCGATTGTCCGGACCCAATGGCCAACGCGCAGGTGATAAATTTCCCCACCACCGTATTGAACGGAATGTAGCCGTTCGAAATGTAAACGGCGGCCTTTGTTTGGTTCACACCGCTTCCTCGCGCGCGAGGAAAAGCGCGAATCGCCAGCACCGCAACCAGCAGGCCTCCGATTGTAGGAACCAGCAGAACGCGCAGCGCGGGAGGAGAGAGCGAAGAGCCGAGAAGTTCCAGCTGCGTCCATTCGATCGCAATGCGGAAACAAACAACGGCCAGACCGGAAAAGATGCCAATCAACACGGCCAGAAACAGGAAGAAGCGATCCTCCCGCATGGTGAAAACGCGGTGCGTCCACTCTTCCCATTTGGCACGGATTGCGCCGCGTGCAGGAACGGAATTTGCGGCAGCCGCAACCGGAAAGACTATCGCGTCCGGCGAATCAGGTGTATTCGGTTCGCTCACTGGACCTTGGCTCCGCGACTCAGCCCCAAAAGCCATAGCGCGCGATCTTCTCCCTCAGGCTCCCCACATACACCGGCTGCGGCGTTTTCCATTTCGAATGCTACAGACATGGCCTCATCCATGCTGTCCGGATGCCGCTGCAGGCTCACCGAACTCCAATCGAGCCCTGCTTCCGCGCTCTTGGCAAAAGATATTTGAAGCTCCGTACGGGGCGGAGTCGCTGTGAGCGATTGGCCGTTTTCCTGCGCGCACTCCTGAAGCCGTGTTTTTGCCATAGACATTGCGCTCGAAACCCGCTGGGCCTTCGTGGCGAGAGAAAGGCCGGCAACAAATGGGTCCATGACTTGCACGCGCTGGGCCATAGCGAGCATGCTCGATGTTTCCGGGTCCGAACGGTCTTGCGGCGGCAATTGCTCGAGATATTCCGCCGCTACTCTATATCGCCCGAGCTCGAAAGCCGACCTTGCCGCGCCGAGCAATGCCGCCTTGTCTTCTTTACTCTTGGCTAACACAGTGCGGAACAACTCAAGCGCGCGGCCCCAGAGTTTCGCACGGTTCAAGAGGTCGGCTGCAACCTTCAACTTCTCGACATCATCGGCAGGCGTGTTGCTGGCCAACGCCATGATCTCCGGCACCGCCTGATTCACCGTTCCGCGGTCCAGCAGATACTGGCAAAGTTCGCGGCGAATCTCCCAGCGCAAGGTGATGGGGTCGGTCTCGAATTCCCCGTAAATTGCGCTGTGGTAGTAACGAAGCGCTTCGGGCATCAGGCCCTTTCGCGCCGCGATCCGCGCCAAGGCAAGATTGATTTCCCCGCTGCCGGGGGATTCCGAGAGTAGATTCGTGAGGTAAGAACGCGCTTCGTCGTCGCGCCCGGCGGCAGCGAGCGCCAGCGCCAGATGAAACTGAAACCTTGCATTGCCCGGAGAATACACCAGCGCGTTGCGATAGTCGGTCAAGGCCGTCTTGACGTCGCCGTCCTTGAAACTCGCTTCGCCTTGCCCGAACCACTCGTCCGCGAGCGTGTGAATCTGCTTGTGATACATGCGCGAAACGAATGCAGTAAAAATCAGCAGCCCTATCACCAGGATGAAGCAGCCCAGCAGGACGGCTTCGCGGGAAAAAATTCGCGGTCCCTTATTTTGTATCGCGCTCGTATTGGCCGTTGCGCTCATGAACGAATCCGCCAAAAAGAATACCCTATTCGGGCGCGTTGCAACGCGAGAGGGTGATATTCGACGGAGGAAACGGGAGGGTACTCATCAAGCCTGATCGATCAAGCCTGATCGATCAAGCGATGATGGATCGCGTAGAGAGCCAGTTCCAACCGGTCGGATACTCCGAGCTTATCGAAAATGTTGTGCAAGTGATTCTTCACCGTCTGCTCGCTAATGAATAGCTTTTCGCCAATCTCACGGTTTCGAAACCCCTGCGCCACCAGCTGAACAATTTCCTTTTCCCGGTCGCTCAATAGCGGTTTTTCACGGCGCTGCCCAGATTCCGCGGATTTTTTGAACGCGTCAATCACTTCGGCGGTCATGCGATTGTCCAGCCAGATCTCGCCGTCAAATACCTTGCGAATGCTTTTCACCAGAAGATCGCTGGCGGATTGCTTTAGCACCACTCCGCGTGCACCCAGCCGCATCGCGCGGACCACGTCGCGATCGTCCTCCGCCGCGGTCAGCACAATCACGCGCGTGGGCATAGATTCGAAATTCACCTCTTCCAGCACGGCCAAGCCATCCTTTTCGGGCATGCGCAGATCCAGCAGCAAAATGTCCGGCTTAAACTTCGCCAGCATCTTGATGCACTCCACCCCATTCGAGGCCTCTCCGATGATTTGGATCTCATCGGCCGCCTCGAGCAGTTTGCGGAGACCGTCGCGGAAGATGGCATGATCATCCGCGACCAGGATGCGAATCACCTGTTTCGCTTTCGTCATTTTAATTCAATGGGATTTCTACCGTTAGACGCGCCCCGTGCCCGGGATTCGATTCCACCGTTAGCGTTCCTCCCACGCTCCGTGTTCTTTCCTTGATCGAAATTGGCCCGAGACGCAGCCGGTCCAGCTCCTCGCTCGTAAACCGACCGGAGAAACTGAATCCACGACCGTTATCGTCTATAACGAGCGAGACTTTCACCTCGTCTTGCCCTAGTTTTACCACGACGTGGCTCGCCTTCGCATGTTTTTTTACGTTATGTAGTGACTCTCTGTAAATCTGGAAGACCTCCCGGCAAATGCGGTCCGGAAGGCGCAAATTGCGGTCTTCGATGAATAGGTCCACCGCCAGCCCCGATTCATTGCGGAAACGCTCGGCGAACCCCAGCATCAATTCCCGCATGTCGGCGCTCTCTACGCGCAGTGGACGAAGGTCGGTCACCATGCGCCGCAGCTCCTCGCTCTCCTGTTTCACCGTGGTCTGCAAGGTTTCGAGCTCTTTTCCGGCTTCCTGGGGCGTCCAGGGAAACTTGTGGCGCAAAACGTCGAGTTGAATGTTCAGGCTCAGTAGCGTTTGGAGAATGCCATCGTGCAGATCGCGAGAGATCCGGCTGCGTTCTGATTCCACGGCTCTCGCTCGGAGATGGCGCAGCAAGAAGACATTCTCCAGCGGCGGGCCGATCTGCCGGACGATTTGCTCCAGCCAGCGAAGGTCGCGTGCGCCAAATCGCTTGCGCGGATTTATCAGCAGCACGCGCCCGGCGGGCCGTCCGCCCGCATCGATCGTCACCGCCAATAGCGACCGCGCGCCAAACTCCTCACGCGTCGATTCGGGCGGTGCAAGCAACTCGCGGCATCGTTGACCCGTGCGGCGGTCCCATCCGAAGCCGCCATTCTTGCCATCCTTGTATTCCCAACAGAATGAAACCTCGAAAGCATCGGTCAGGAATGTGTCCGAACGCGAAAGAGACAGAGTTTCCGGCCCCGCCGGCTCCCGATCCGAAGCGCGAATCTTCCACACAAAAAGCCTTTCGAGTTCCTCATCGCGGATAGCCAGGCAGGCTTGCTCACACTCAAATTCCAGCACCATCTCGCCGAATACTTGGCGGATCGACTCGGTCAAGCCACGGTCGAATTGCAGCAGCCGCGTAACCTTCTCGAGAAAGTACCTCCGCTCAAGGTGTTCTCTCTCCCGCGCGCCCAGAAACCCCATACCCAGGCCGGAGACCAGCGTCCCAAATCCGATAGATAGCCAATGCGAAACGCCTCGCCAACTGAACGTCTCGGTCGCCGCTATACGAAGGATGATCCCGACCGTCGCAACGCTCACGAGCGCCAGCATCGCGCGTGCCTTACCTCGAGTCGCCAACCCAAACACCACGAATAGGAACAAGAACCAACAGGACGAAACCGGTGGCCTAAACATTAGAAAAATGACAAGCGCCGCAACGTCGCCAATCAGGGGTATTTGAATCTGTTTATCGCTGAAAACGCTATCGGAGAGCACAACTGCGATCGCCACCGCCAAATACGCAGCGAGAAACCAGGCCGACGCCTCGCGATAACTCTCGCCGGGCGTCTCGAGCAGCACCAACAGCGCCAACGCCACAAGGATGGCTCGAGCCAGCGTGACCTGGCGTTCCAAATACAATCGTTCGGCGCTATCGAGCGGCATCGTGGCGGGCAACTGCCTTCAAAAGTCTAGCAAGCCCGGCGACGCATGCAACGCCGCGTCCTCTTGCGGTTGTCGCGCTGGTGACGGGTGTTCCTGGAATGCAATATTTGGGGAAATCTTGCGCGACCACGATTTGACAGCGGGTGCATAATCGTTGGAGGAATCAGCACCACCTGGGGGCACTCCGGCTTGGCAGACCGTTATACGCGACGAGAAGTCGGGCGAATTTTGGGGCTTGAACCCAGCCGGCTTCGTTATTGGGAGCGGCTGCGCTTGGTACGTCCGCAAGCCCGCTGGGGCGAACGTTTCTACAGTTTCGGCGACTTGGTCGCCCTGCGATCCATCCAGCGGCTCACAAAAAATCGAGTTTCCGCGCGAAAACTGAGACGCGCGGTCACCCTGATCGAGCAGCAATTCGGCGGAAGTTCCCTTCCGCTGCAGGAGCTTCACCTCGTCGAACAAGGCCGCGAAGTTCTGGTCGTCCCTCCCGGTGCCGAGCGCCCGTTCAATCCGTTCAGCCAACAGTGGGTCTTCCCCTTCGATATCCCTGTTCGTGCGGCGAAATTGCATTCGATGGCAGGCCCTACGCCGGAACAATTTTTCGAGAATGCGCTGAATTGCGAGACGCGCCAGGAAATGCTTCCGCAGGCAATCGAGAATTACCAGCGCGTCGTCGAGCTTGCGCCGGACTGGATCGAAGCCCACATCAATCTGGGCGTGGCCTATTACCAGATGGGCCAGCTTTCCGATGCGCGTGCCGCCTTTCGTGCCGCGGTCGAACTCGACCCTCTGAATGGCATTTCGCGCTACAACCTTGGCTGCACGCTCGAGGAGTTGGGTGAATTCGAAGAAGCGATCGACCATTTGCGCCGCGCCGCTCGCGCCATGCCGGCTCACGCCGACGTGCATTTCAATCTCGCCCTGGCCTACGAGAAGCGCGGTGAGCGCCGCGCCGCCCGCGACCACTGGATGCTCTATCTTCGACATGCGCCCAACGGCCCGTGGGCCGAGCAAGCTCGCGCGCGACTCCGGCAAACCTCCGTCCGTCGCAAGCGTTCCGCGCCAATCCCCTTCCGCCGCCCCGGCTAAATTCTGGCCGGGCGCGTCATCAACCGATTGATAAGTGCACCGCCTTCTGCTCTGCGCCAAAGTTCAAGCAGGCTACGGCTAGTATTTGCGGGCGTCGAGGTGATGTTTTAAGCGCGTGTGAGTGCTACGCTGTCCGCGGGGCGCTCGTTCGCCTGCTTCGCGCTCGCGACGCGTTCCCTGCAGCGAAAATTTACCGCATTGAGTTGCAGCATCCGCTGTCGTAAACTACTTCTACCCGTGGTGAGCGTAGCTCAGCTGGTAGAGCATCGGTCTGTGGCACCGAGGGTCGCGGGTTCAAACCCCGTCGCTCACCCCAATCTTAAACGGCTTATCACCGGCGAGAACGTCATCGCGCTTTTCATCCCGCTACCTCTAGATTTGTCTGTCGATTCGTGGTCTTAGGAACCGCGGAAGCAGGCAGCGTTATCGACACCGTCGTACCCGAATCGTCCGAGTGAATGCGGATCTGCCCTCCTAATTGCCGAACACGCTCTCGCATGCCGCGAACTCCGACGCCCGAAGCACTGGACTCAAGCTCAATCAGTTTCTCAACCGACATGCCCTTACCAGAATCCCGAACCTCGACCGACACAATGCCATCGGAAAGCGCTACTCGGATGACTGCTGTCCTGCTCCCCGAGTGCCGGTGAACGTTTGTCAGGCACTCCTGCACCACCCGAAAGACGACCAGTTCCGCGTCGCGAGAAAATCGCCCCAAGTCTTGAGGCAGATCCAAGCTTATTTTCAGCCCGCTTCGTTCCGCCAGGCCTTCGACGTACCACCGGAGCGCCGCCGACACTCCAATCTCGTCCAGCAACGGAGGATGCAGCAAGTAGGATGTCGTGCGTATCTCCTGGGTCAGTTGCTCCACGGTCTTCTGCGCTTCTGAAACCTGTTCCTGCAGCCGCGGATTACCTCCGGCGGCGAGCTGCGCTACCGTGGACAAGTTCATGCCCAAGACGGTTAGGGTTTGGCCGGCGCTGTCGTGCAGTTCTCTTGCAATGTGCCTGCGTTCGTCGTCCTGAACGTGCATCAGACTCCGAGACAGGGTCTGCACCGTTTCGGCCTGCTGCAACACCTCTGCGTTGCGCTCCTCGAGTTCCTTCGTGCGAACCCTCACTTCAGACTCCAGAGTCTCCGCGAGCTTCCGGAAGCGTTCTTCGGAATCAAGAATACGCAATCGAGCGTTGACCTGAGCGGAAATGTCCCGGAAATAACAGACGACTCCGTATCCGCCTTCGGGCAACGGAATTCGATCCACGCGCCATTCGTAATATTCCTGAACTCCGCGGTCGCGTCGAAGTTCCGTGCTTTCTGCCATGTGGTACGGCTCGCCAGTCTCCAGCGTGCGGCGGAAAATCCGAATCACTTCATCGGCATGTTCTGGCGGCCACAGCAAATGGATAACTTCATCGAACCTGCGCCCGATAAGATCCGGGATGTCGCCGAACACCGCCAAAGCAGTTGGATTAACATCCCGAATCTGAAATTCCGCGTCCACCGTGTACAGTCCGAGCGGGGCCCGATTCAGAAGTGTTTGGTACTGGGCGGAACGCTGTCTCAGCGCCTGCTCTGCTTGCTTGCGATCCGTCACATCCCAATGCACACCGCGCAGACGAGTGGCGCCCGTAATGGGATCGCGTGAAGCGCGCCCGCGCTCCTCGATCCATGCCCATCGCCCGTCACGCGGCCGGATGATCCGGAACTCCGTGTGGTAGTCACGTCCAAAATTCGAAGCATCCTCAAAGAGACTTCTATGTCGGGCGCGATCCAGAGGGTGCACCAGCTGGAACACTTCATCGCTGGTCAAGAAGGATTGGCCTGGTGCCACGCCGAAAATTTCGCTCGACAAAGACGAGAGAGTCACGCGATCGCCCGCCGAATTCCACTCGAATGTGCCCATGCGGCCGGCCTCTAGCGACATCTGCAGCCGCTCTTCGCTGTCCCGCAATTTGGCTTCAATCTTGGCGCGTTCGATAGCCGCCCAAATACGTTCGGCAACCTCGACCAGCAGTCTCACTTCGTGATTGGAAAATTGGTGTGCCTGCCGGTAATGCACGAACAATATGGCGGCCAAACGGCCCGCTTTCACCACCGGGATCTTGACTGCCGCGCCCATCTGCAGCACCGCGTCGGCGGCTTTCTGATCATCCCTTAGGGTCACATCGTTGGCGATGTCGTTCTGCACCACGATGCGTCCCGTGCGCAGTTCCTTCAAGAGCACTTCACCATAATCGCGGCGTCCCTCGATTCGTGGCACATCGGTGGCGAACTGTCCGGTAATCGCCACGGTCTGGCTGTCGCCTTGATCCTCGGCGTATCCAACACGATTGGCTCGCAGGTGCTCGCAGACAATGCGCGCCGCAGTCTCTTGAATCTCAATCGCGTCCGCAAGCGGGCGCAACGAATCACTCAGAGTGAGCAGGAAGGCCTGCCTCTCTTCACTTTCGCGCAACACAAGTTCCGTGCGCTTCCGTTCCGTAATATCGCCGATCAGGCCGATCATGCGTTCCGCTGCATCGCCATCTGAGAAATGCACCTGAGCGGTCACTGAAATCCAGCGTTCCTGCCCGTCGCGGCGGCGAATGCGAATTTCTTCCTCCAGCTTGCCGTCTCCGTCCGGGCGCAGGGATTTTTTCACGCCTTGTGCATATCTCTCCCGATCCTCGGGATGGATCATGCTGTCCAGGGCTGCAGCCAGAGTTAATTCCTTGGTGGACGACAATCCGAAAATTTCCAGAATCCTCCGGTCGGCTTCGCAGCGATCGTCGTCCGGATGCCAGGCGAAAGCTCCCATTTGGGACGCCTTCAACGAGAGTTGCAGTTTGTTTTCGCTCTCGCGAATGGCCTTGTCGGCCCCATTACGAACATGCGCCAACTGCAGATGGGTTTGAACGCGAGCGATTAATTCGCGGGCGCTGAAGGGTTTTACAAGATAATCGTCCGCACCGGCATCAAGACCCTCGACACGCGACTCCTCCCCGGCCCTGGCCGAGAGAAGAATGAATGGCAGCGTTTTGGTAGCCGCATGCGCGCGCAACTCGCGCAATAGCCCAAAACCGTCGAGTTCGGGCATCATCACGTCGCACAGGACAAGATCCGGAGCCCGCTTGTTGATAGCTTCGAGCGCAGCGCGACCGTTGGCAACAGCCTGCACTTCAAAACGTTCTGCCAGCAGGCGCATAACGTAGAGGCGCATATCCGCATTGTCATCCACGATCAGCACTCGAGACCGGCCGGGACGCTCCGAAGTCACCGGCGCAGGCACCGCCATGAGTTCGTAATCAGGCGCTATCGGCGAGGCAGCATCAATTTGTCCCGTCTGCGGGAGCCACCGCAGAGCTTCCTCGACAAACGGCGCGGCACCTGTGGCAGTAGAAGAAAGGGACCGATCCCCACCGACCTGATCGGGCGCCAAGTGATCTTGGCCCAGCGGGATGCTCACGATGAACGTACTTCCTTGCTCCGGTACGCTTTCGACTCGAATGAAACCACCGTGCAGTTTGACGAGCTCGTGGACCAGGGCAAGGCCTATGCCACTACCTTCATGGGTGCGGCTGCGAACGTTGGAAACGCGGTGAAAACGATCGAACAGCCGGGGTATCTCCTCGGCAGGAATTCCAACGCCGGTGTCACGAACGCGGAGTTCAGCCGTTCGTCCCACCTGTTGCAGGCGAACCTCAATCTCACCTTCGAACGTGAACTTGAAAGCGTTGGAGACTAAATTCAGGACGACCTTCTCCCACATGTCCCGATCCACGTAGGCCACTTCACTCGGAGGTTTACAATTGACCAGCAGCCTTAGGCCGGCCCTCTCGGTCGCGGAGCGAAAGACGCTCGCCAGCTCTGCCGTAAAGCTCGCGATGTCGGTCGCCTGGTAAACCGCGTGGACTCGGCCGGCTTCGATGCGGGAAAAATCCAACAGCGTATTGACCAGCCGCAGGAGGCGTGCCCCGTTGCGGTTCGCGAGCTCCAGTTGTTCTTTGGCCGTCGGCGACAGGTGCGTTTGGCTTCTTGCCAGCAGATCCTGAAGGGGCCCCAGCATCAAGGTCAGCGGTGTACGAAATTCGTGGCTGACGTTGCTGAAGAAAACCGTCTTTGCACGGTCGATTTCCGCCAGGGCTTCTGCTCTTTTCCTCTCCTCGTCGTACGCGCGCGCGTTCGCGATGCTCGCCGCGATTTGCCCCGCCACCAGATCGATGAATCCTCTATATCCGGCATCCAGTTGCCTGTAGGGGTTGAGGGCGGCGACGAGAATTCCCGCGGGGTTCTCCTGGCCCGGGCTTGTAATGGGCACTAAAAGAGCCTTCGATGGCGGCGTGTCCCAGGAGCCGCACGGAACAGATCCGAATCTCTCGGGCGACATTTCTACCGTGACCGAACTCTTCGTCTTCAGTAGTTCGTTGACAGGCCACAGCTGATCCTTCCCGCCGACAATAATGCGACTCGGCGCGACGGGCTGGCCCGGTTCGACCCCCGTTTGGCAGGCCAGCCACGCTTCCTTTCCGTCATCACTAAACAGATATGTCAGCGAGAACGGAAGATCCTGTTGATTGTCGCTGAGAGACCGAACAATCGATTCACACACTTCCTTCTCTGCAATCGTCGTGTTGAGCTCGGCGGCCAGCGAACGGAGCGTGCTCAGCCGGCGTTCGCCGATGATGCGATCCGTTTCTTCGGTTACCACACAGAGATGGCCCGCAACCTTGCCGTCATCGTCGCTTAAGGGGCTGTAGGAAAACGTGTGGTACGTTTCTTCGCGGTACCCGCTTCTTTCCAGGAATAGAAGCAGCGCTTCGTCCCAGGTTGCCTCGCCGCTTTCTAGAACCTTCTGAATTCGAGGCCCGATGTCATTCCATATTTCCGCCCAGACCTGCCGCGACGGTTTCCCCAGTGCCCAAGGATGCTTCTTGCCCAGTGTCATCCGCGCATACGCGTCGTTGTAAAAGAAGGTGAGTTCTGGCCCCCAGCTCATCCACATTGCAAATCGAGAGGTCAGCAGCATGCGAACTACAGTTTTCAAACTTTGGGGCCAGCCGTCGATGGGACCCAGCGGTGTTTTCGCCCAATCGAACTCGCGAATTAATTGGCCAAGCGCTCCTCCACCTCGGGTCAGTTCCTTTGCGTTGGCCGAATCCTGCGCGGGGAGTGGCTGATCGATTTGGGAATCCCGATTTTCCGCCACTCGTTCCACCGTGCTTAGCAAGTCTCGTGAGAGTTGAGCTTTTGTAACCACGGCCTTGGCGCCGACCGCGGCCGCCTGGCTTCGAGCGACCGAGGCGTCATTTTGCGTGACGATCACAACTTTGCAATCAGGAAACTCCCGCAGAATGTTTCGAGTCGCCTCTAACCCATCCATGCGCGGCATGGAAATGTCCATAAGAACAATGTCGGGCCCAAGATGTCTCGCTTTTTCAATTGCATCGAGCCCGTCCGCGGCTTCGCCGCACACGCTCCAACCGGCTCGCGAGGAGAGAAGCTCTCGAATCCCCTTTCTGACCATTTCATGATCGTCAACCAATAGAACACGCAACGAGGCCACTCATGCGCTCCTTCGGAAAAAAGCGATTAAGAAACGCGCTCTTTCGTTTCCAGATCCCCGAAAAGCATATATCGGTCTAACCGTTCGCGGGAGCAGGTTATAACTCCCGGCAGAGCAGGCTCCATACAGTTTTTACTGTATGGACCAGCGATCAGCCCTGCGGCCAGATCCGCGCAATATTCTTCAGCGCCCCGCTCTAAACGCAGAGAGCAGCTTTTGACTGTCCGCCACCGCACACAGTGGCATGCCTGCGTACAGTAATGCCTGTATTGCACGTTCCGGAGTTGACTGTATCCTTCGCGTTCGTAAGGAGAAGTGTGAGCATTCCGTGTCCGAACTCCACTCTTCGATTCAGAAATTAAAGCGCTACAGCGGAGGCTAGATTTACCGCGGACCCGATGGCCACCATACTTTGCATTGATGATGAAGCCGACGTCCTGCACGCACGCAGGCTGCTCTTGGAATCTGAGGGCTATGCAGTCCTTGAAGCGACAACCGGGCCGGAAGGTCTCAGCTTATTGAAATCGACCAAAGTCGATTTGGTCGTCCTCGATTACTGGATGTCCGGGATGAACGGCATGGCTGCCGCGCGCGAGATCAAGAACATGATTCCCACTCTACCGGTAATCATGCTGTCTGGGCTATGGGAGCTGCCCGGGGAAAGCGTTGGCGTAGCCAATCGATGGATCTTGAAAGGACACAGCACCAAAGAGCTCCTGGAAGCAATCAAGGCCCTTATCTGAGACATGCCATCGCCTCCTACTCTTTCCCCTAGCAGCCCCGGCAACACGTCCAGTGCGGGACGATCGAAATCCTGCGCTATTCATCTCTTATTTTCGGAATTCATTGTTCGCGACCATCCGGAGACACCGAAATGATATTTCGCATTCCTACTCGAAATATAGCCCTCGGCCTATTTTGCCTCGTCCTTTTGTTGGGGATAGCCGATCCATGTTGGTCGCAGGCGGCCCCGCAGGGCGATCAATCGAACGAACCCCTGAAACAACTCACACTCGCGCAACTTGGCGATGTGGAGGTCACCACCGCCTCGAAAGAACCTGTCGATGTCTGGCACACTCCCGCCGCCATCTATGTCATTACGCATGACGACATCATGCGCTCGGGCGCCACGAGCATTCCGGAAGCTCTTCGCCTGGCGCCCGGTGTCGAGGTCGCCCGCATTGATGCCAACAAGTGGTCCATCGGGATACGAGGATTCGGCACCAGACTTTCACGCTCGGTCCTAGTCATCATCGACGGACGAACGGTTTACTCAACGCTGTTCGACGGCACCTATTGGGAAGTGCAGAACACGTTGATGGACGAGATCGATAGAATCGAGGTCATCCGCGGCCCAGGCGGCACAATCTGGGGACCCAATGCCGTCAACGGCATCATCAACGTAATCACCAAAAAAACTCAGGACACTCACGGTGGGCTCTTCAATGCCGGCGGCGGAAACGAAGAGCAGGGTTTTGCGAACACGCGTTACGGCGGTGGCAGCGATAGCTTCAGCTATCGTGTGTACGGAATGGGATTCAATCGATCTTCCGAGTATCACTCGGACGGCCGGAACTTCGACGCCTGGCAAGCGGGCCAGGCTGGTTTCCGCATGGACTGGAACCCGAACCAGCGTGACACCTTCACACTACAAGGCGATCTCTACGACGAAGCCGCCGGCGAAAGCGTAGCGGCGGCCACCTACGTCCCTCCGAGCGAGAAGATTATCGACGCGGACGCGCGGCTTTCCGGCGGCAACATCCTCGCTCGCTGGCAACGAGTCCTGGGGGAAGGCGATGACGTTCAGGTTCAGCTCTACTACGACCGCACCAACCGCTACGAACCAAATTTCGGCGAACTTCGCGACACCTTCGACGTGGATTATCTTCAGCGACACCGTCTGACCAAGCGCCACGAACTCAGCTGGGGCCTGGGAGCGCGCGCCAGCCGCGGCCATGAACTCGAAATTGTCTCTGGTCTTACCTTCGTGCCCAATCAAAGGACGGACCAGCTCTATACCGCGTTTTTTCAGGACGAGATTTCGCTGGTCGAAAACCGCCTGTCCGTCCAGGTTGGCACAAAATTGCTGCGCACGAATTACACCGGTTTCCAGTGGGAACCGAGCGTGCGCCTGTTGTGGACGCCCACCAAGACGCAGACCGTCTGGGCCGCTTTCACCCATGCTGTGCGCACGCCATCCGACGTTGAACGCGACTTCAACCTCTCCAGCTACCTCGGCACCGCGCCCGACGGACTTCCGTATTTCGCGCGCTTCAACGCCAATCCAAATTTTGAATCGGAGCAGCTCAACGGCTGGGAACTCGGCTATCGACGCGCCATCGGCTCGAAGATATACGTCGATATCGCGGGCTTCTACAACCACTATCGCGATCTCCTGAGCGAGGAAATCACCGGGCCATCCTACGTTGTGGTCACTCCGCAGCTGACTTACTTCTTGCTGCCCGCCCAATTTCGAAATGGCCTTCTCGGTGAGACCACCGGTTTCGAGGTCGCGCCGGAATGGAAGCCTACGAACTTCTGGCGCCTGCGCGGTTCCTATTCGTTCCTTCATCTCGGCCTGGAAAAGACTGCCACGTCCATGGACATCGGCACCCCTCCCATAATTGACGGTTCGAGCCCCAAGCACCAGGTAAGCGTGCTCTCCGGTTTCGACCTTCCGAAGAAAACCACCCTGGATTTGGACTATCGCTACGTGAGCGCTCTCCCCGGCCAAACCGCGGGCGCCCCTCCGCAGATGGTGCGGTCTTATTCCACCGCAAATGTAAATTTCTCGTGGACTGTGAACCGGCACCTCAGGTTTTCCGCCGCGGGCTTGAATTTGTTTCAGCCGTACCATGCCGAGTACGCCGGCGATCCAGGGCCCTTGGTGCAGATCAAGCGCAGCGCTTTCGGCCAGATAACTTGGAACTATTAACTCAATAAGATGCCTGGTCACTCAAAAATCGATCGTTCGCGAGGACGCCGCAGCTGTGTGGCGCTTGGAACACTCCACGTGGCGGCTCTGCTGCTGGCCTGCCTCGGCCTGTTTTTTCCGCAAGTCCGCGCCCAGCAGCCGAAACCCAGCGAGTACAAAGTGAAGGCAATTTATCTCTATAATTTCGGAAAATTCGTCCAATGGCCGGGCGATCGCGACGCGCAAGGGCCCTCCGGATCTTTTCTCATATGCGTGCTCGGAAAAGATCCGTTCGGCGGCCTTCTCGAGAGCACTATTAAAGGCGAGGAAATTAATGAAATGCACTTGGTGGCGAAGCGCGTGACCAGCCCCGCCGATACCGCCGGTTGCCGTATCCTTTTCATCAGCTTGTCCGAAGAGCAGCGGCTCGCCAACATATTGGAAGACCTTCAATCAAAGCCCATCCTGACCGTGAGCGACATCCCCAACTTTTGCGATCGCGGCGGAATGATCCAATTCGAATTGAAAGAAGGCAAAATTCGATTTGCCGTGAATTTAACTGCAGCCGAAAAGCCGGGATTGGCGCTGAGTTCTCAATTGGTGAAGGTTGCCACCTCCGTGCGGCGAAATCCTTGAGGGTTGACGTGAGCCGGAATGTTTAATATCCGCGGATCGATTTCAAGAAAACTCACGGCTCTGAACCTGTTGGTCAGCGGAGCCGCCGTGCTCCTGGCCTGCGCTTCTTTTTTGGCCTATGACGTGAACAATTTTCGGCACACTCTGCTGGAGGAACTTTCCATTCAGGCTGAAATCATCGGGTCCAACGCCATCTCGCCGCTGGTTTTCAACGATCCGCCGTCCGCCGCAAAAACTCTTGCCGCGCTGCATGCTTCGCCCAACATCATTTACGCCGGTATTTACACTCCCGACCGTCAATTCTTTGCAGGGTACTGGCGCAACCCTCAGGATCAGAACCATGCGCTCCCGCTCATCGCTGCCCAGGACATTCAAAATCGTTGGATCAGGGAGCGCCAATTCGCGGTCGTCCGGCCCATCGCCTTCGATAATAAAACGATCGGCACCGTGTACATCCGTTCAGACCTGCAGGCTCTGATCGATCGGTTGAAGGACTATCTTTTTATCCTGGCCGCCATATTGATCCTCTCCCTTGTGGCCGCCCTTTTCGTCTCGCGAATTGCCCAGCAGGTTATATCGGTCCCGATCACTCATTTGGCGGAAACCGCTCGAATCGTCTCACGCGACAAAAATTACGGCGTCCGTGCCGTCCCCAGCGGGAGCAGCGACGAACTATCCCTGCTCATCGACGCCTTCAACGGCATGCTCGCTGAAATTCAGAAACGTGATACCGCCTTGCAGGAAAGTGAAGATCAATTCAGAACTCTGGCTAATTCTGTTCCACAGCTGGCCTGGATGGCGGAAGCCGACGGTTACATCTTTTGGTACAACCGTCGCTGGTATGAATACACCGGCACCACGCCGGAACAGAACCAGGGCTGGGACTGGCAATCTCTGCACGATCCCGAGGTGCTCCCCGAGGTGCTGAAGAAATGGCGCGCTTCGATTGAGACCGGGCGGCCTTTCGAGATGGTATTTCCCCTCCGTGGCGTGGATGGTTCCTTGCGCGATTTCCTTACCATTGTCGTGCCTGTCCGGGATGCCCACGGCCGCGTCGTCCGCTGGTTTGGAACGAATACCGACATCACCGAGCAGCGCCGATCCGAGGAAGCGCTAAGAAGTAGCGAGAAACTTGCGGCTACCGGGCGCTTGGCGGCCAGCATCGCTCACGAAATCAACAATCCTCTCGAAGCGGTGAGTAATCTCCTTTATCTGGCCAGAAAACAGCCGGCCAAGGTCGAAGCATACTTGAAGACAGCGGATGAGGAACTTGACCGCATCGCGGAGATTACCAAGCACACTCTGGGCTTCTACCGCGACTCTTCCAAGCCCGTCCGGTTGGATATCTCAGACATCCTTCACGGCGTGTTGGGCCTCTACAACCGAAAGCTGAAATTTAAGAAGATCGTGGTGCAAGAGCGCTACCGCAAACCTACGGAAATTCTGGGCTATCCTGGCGAGCTCCGCCAGATCTTCGCGAATTTGGTGATCAATGCAATTGAAGCCCTGGGGGAGGGGGGCCGCCTCGTCATAAAAGTCGGAAAGGGTCATGAGTGGAATCCTGGCGGGATCGCCGGAGTCCGGGTCAGCCTGATGGACAACGGTGCGGGTATCGACTCGGCGAAAATACCCAAGATTTTTGACCCTTTCTACACTACCAAGGGGGACGTCGGAACCGGTTTGGGACTTTGGCTAACCCAGAATTTGGTGCGCAAGCACGGCGGTAGTATCAATGTTCGAAGCCGAACTGATGCAAGCAGGAAGGGCACGATATTCTCCATTTTCTTGCCTGATAAGGCTGACTAAGGACCAGAATCAAAATCTTGTAGGCATACGGATGGGGTGGCCCTCGAATGATACATGCGCATAGCGAGACCGTCATTTTCGCCGTGGACCCGCCGGCTTGGCGGCTTGGCGGCACTGAGGCCGGTAATCAGGACTTTTTAAGCAATTCAGTAAGGCCAAAGATAGTCGTCGTTGACGATGAATCGACCATCGCCGACACCCTCGTCGAAATATTGAATGGCGAAGGATTCGATGCTGTCTCGGCTTCCACCGGCGAGGATGCCATCGCCCTGGCTCAAAAAATACGTCCAGATATCGTCTTAAGCGACGTGGTAATCCCGGGCCTCGACGGAGTCGAAACGGGCATCCGCATTCGAAGTCTTTTTCCAGAGTGCCGCATCATCCTCTTTTCCGGCCAGGCCGCTACGCTCGATTTATTGAAAGCCGCTCGCGAACGAGGCCACCATTTCGAAATCCTGGTCAAACCCATAAAACCCGAACTCCTGCTGTCTATCCTCCGGCAGCGCCCTGCCTCCGGCCAGGAAGATTAACGAGCGATTAACGAGTCCTGACCACCCTAGCCAAAGTATCCCACTGAACGGAAACCTCATCGGCGGTGTCTTGTTAATTGAAGGGAGTAACCGCCTTGAGGCACATGGGACGCGTTGTTTTGTTTATCCAAATCGTATCGCTCGCCTTGCTGGCTGGTTGTTCGGGCGGTGCAGGCGGCTCCACGGGCGGAGGGCAGCCCTCCAGCCCGAGAGAGATGGTTTACATGACGCCACCGGCTGGCCGTGCTCCGTTCCCGCCGGGAACCGACAGCGTCCCCTGGGAGATCGCGATTATGAATCTCGATGGTTCGGGGAGCCGGCAACTCACCGACGACGACAAGTTCCATTTCCTGCCCCATTTCTCGCCCGACGGCTCCAAGATCGCGTACACAAAATTTGCCTACGGCGGCTACGGCGACCCAAACGCTCAGCCCGACGCTTTCGTCTATGACCTTGCAACCGGCCAGGAAACGCAACTGACCTTTACAGCCGACAGCGTTCAGCCCATCTGGTCACCCGACGGCCAGCACCTGGCCTTTGGGTCTTATCACGGTAACTCGATTACCATCATGAATGCCGACGGCTCCGATCCCGTTATCGTGGCCCAGCCCAGCGGTGCACCGGATGATATGTTTTGGGGAGACTACGCCTGGTCGAATCAAAATTGGATTCTCTTCTCCGTGGCACAGAACGTAAACAACTGCTTCAAGACCCGCACGGACAAAATCCGCCCGGACGGCACCGACCGCACGCAGGTGAGCGACGGCGGCCCCAACTGCACCCCGACCGGCTTCGAGCAGAGTGGCGACGCCGACCCAGGGTGGAGCGCCGATGGCAAAACCATCTTTAGTTCGCGCGGCTTTCCAGTGCACCCGGCCGGCGCAACTTCCGGTACGGAGCGAAAGCTCTACGCCTTCTCCAGTGACGCTTGGTACCCCGGCAAGCCCGAAATCGACCTTTCGCTTCCCTCCGAGCCCAGTTGCATCGAAGGCGTCCCCAAAGGCTCTCCCGATGGCACGCGCATACTTTTATTCCGCATCTGCTTTGATACTGGCACGCCCGTAGGCGGCGTTTACCTCACCGACACGGCCGGCAGTTACCGCACGTTTGTCGTTCAAGGATTCGGGGCCGACTGGAACCCGGTTTGGAAGCCGTAAGGCCGCCCACAAGCCTCTGCTGCATCGCCACACCGCGATGCATATCCTCAGGCAGCCCTCTTCCATGCGGCAGGCCCGATTAATCGAGGCCCCTTCGGTTTGGTGCCGTACGCGATACAATATCCTCCAGCTGGAATCGGCAGTAATAGATAACGTCGACGTTACAGCGGGAGGAAACGCCCATGGCTTCTGCATCGTCCGCAGGCTCGGCCATCCCTTCGGAATCCCACAAGCCTCTGTCCTCCGAAGAATTGCGCAGGATGCATGCCTACTGGCGCGCGGCAAATTACCTTTCCGTCGGGCAGATATATCTTCTAAAGAATCCGCTTCTGCGCGAACCCCTGAAGCTCGAGCACATCAAGCCGCGACTCCTCGGCCATTGGGGCACCACGCCGGGGCTCAATTTCATCTACCTCCATTTCAATCGGCTCATCAAAAAGCTGGACCTGAATGTCATCTACGTTGCTGGTCCCGGCCATGGCGGACCCGGCTTGGTCGCAAACACGTTTCTGGAAGGCACCTACAGCGAGCTCTACCCCCACATTTCGCAGTCAGAAGAAGGTCTGCAGCGGATGTTCAAGCAATTCTCTTTCCCCGGGGGCATTCCCAGCCACGTGGCTCCCGAGACGCCGGGTTCGATTCATGAGGGCGGCGAACTCGGCTATTCGATCGTCCATGCTTACGGCGCCGCATTCGATAATCCCGATTTGCTCGTGTGTTGCGTTGTCGGCGATGGCGAAGCCGAGACCGGCCCGCTGGCCGGCAGTTGGCACTCGAATAAATTCCTCAACCCTTCGCGCGACGGCGCCGTTCTCCCGATCCTGCATTTGAATGGTTACAAAATCGCAAATCCCACCATTCTCGGCCGCATGGATGACGCGCAGTTGGCCCAGCTCTTCGCCGGCTATGGCTACAAGCCTTATTTCGTGGAAGGACACGAGCCCGAGCTCATGCATCAGCTCATGGCCCAGACGCTCGATACTGTCGTCGCGGAAATCCGTTCGATTCAGAACGCGGCGCGAACCGGCAAATCGTCGGGCCTGCCCGTATGGCCCATGATCGTTCTGCGCACACCAAAAGGATGGACCGGGCCCAAAATCGTTGACGGCAAGCCGGTGGAGGGCACCTGGAGAGCACACCAGGTTCCGGTCGCGGATTTCGCCGCCAAACCTGACCATTTGAAAATCTTGGAAGATTGGATGAAGAGCTACAAGGCCGAAGAGCTTTTCGATGCAAACGGCAAGTTCGTATCGGAACTCGCGGAGCTCGCGCCCAAGGGCCATCGCAGAATGGGCGCTAATCCCCACGCCAACGGAGGACTCTTACTCAAAAATCTCGAGATACCTGATTTCCGGAATTATGCGGTAAACGTGACCAAGCCCGGCACCACCCTCGAAGAAGCCACTCGTGTGCTCGGAACATTCTTGCGCGACGTAATGAAACTCAACGGCGCGTCGCAGAACTTCCGCGTGTGGGGCCCGGATGAGACCGCTTCGAACCGCCTCGACGCGCTCTACCAAGCCACGGACAAAGTTTTCATGGAACCAATTATCTCGACCGACGAGCATCTTTCCACCACCGGCCGCGTGATGGAAGTTCTCAGCGAGCACATGTGCCAGGGCTGGCTCGAGGGTTATCTATTGACCGGGCGTCACGGCTTCTTCTCCTGCTACGAAGCCTTCATTCACATTGTCGATTCCATGTTCAACCAGCATGCCAAGTGGCTTAAAGTGACGAAAAAGATTCCTTGGCGGCGTCCTATCGCCTCTTTGAACTATCTGCTCACCTCGCACGTTTGGCGTCAGGACCATAACGGCTTCACGCACCAGGATCCCGGCTTCATCGATCACGTGGTTAACAAAAAAGCGGACGTTGTTCGCGTGTATCTCCCTCCCGATGCCAATACCCTGCTTTCGGTCGCCGATCACTGCCTGCGAAGCAAAAATTATGTCAACGTGATCGTGGCCGGCAAGCAGCCCGCTTTGCAGTACCTGGACATGAAATCCGCAGTCGAGCACTGCACCTTTGGAATTGGAATCTGGGAATGGGCCTGCACCGACCAGGGCGTCGAGCCCGATGTCGTGATGGCCTGTGCCGGAGACGTCCCTACACTCGAGACGCTTGCGGCCGTGGACTTGCTGCGCCAGCATTTCCTCGACATCAAGATTCGCGTCGTGAATGTCGTTGATCTAATGACGCTGCAAACTTCCTCGGAACATCCCCATGGACTGCCCGACCCGGAATTCAATTCCATGTTCACCACCGACAAGCCCGTCATATTTGCATACCACGGCTACCCCAGCCTGATTCATCGCCTCACGTACCGCCGCCAAAACCATGAAAATCTGCACGTGCACGGCTACAAAGAAGAAGGCACCACCACGACGCCGTTCGATATGACCGTGTTGAATGAACTCGACCGCTTTCATCTGGCCGGCGATGTGGTGGACCGCGTGCCTCGGCTTCAACCCATCAACGCTCACTTCAAGCAATTCCTGCGCAGCCGCCTGGTGGAACACCGGCGCTATATTTGCCAGCATGGCGAAGACCTCCCCGAAATCCGCGATTGGACTTGGCCCTACTGAGCAATGAAGATTCTGGTGCTCAATTCCGGGTCCAGCAGTCAGAAAAGCTGCCTATATGAAATCGGAGACGCGCTTCCGATCGATCCGCCGGAGCCAATCTGGCAGGCCAAGACGGAATGGAACGCGAACCACGCGGAAGTAGCGATTCAGTCTTCGCACGGCGAGAAGGTCAAGCGGCAATTAAATGCCGGATCGCGTCAGCAGGCCCTCGAGCAAGTCCTCGATACATTGTTGTCTCAAAAGACGCGCGTGATTTCAGCGCCCTTCGAGATCAGCGTGGTGGGCCACCGGGTAGTGAACGGAGGCTCGCAATATCGCCAACCCATCGTGGTCACCTCAGAAGTGAAGACGGCCATCGCGAAAATGTCCGCCTTCGCCCCTCTTCATAATCGCGCCGAGCTCCAAGGAATGGAGGTCGTTGAGAAGCTATTTGGTCAGGTTCCGCAAATCGCCGTATTCGACACCGGGTTTCACAGCCGGCTACCCGAACCCGCCTTTGTTTATCCCGGCCCTTATGAGTGGCTGGCGCAGGGAATCCGCCGCTACGGGTTCCACGGAATCAATCATCAATACTGCGCCGAGCGCGCCGCGCAATTGCTGGGCAGAGAATTGCGCTCGCTGAAGCTCGTGACCTGCCATCTCGGAAATGGTTGCTCGCTCGCGGCCATTCAAGATGGTCACAGCGTTGATACCACCATGGGCTTCACTCCCCTGGAAGGTCTCATGATGGGCACGCGGTCCGGCTCTGTCGATCCGGGAATCCTTACCTACCTGATGCGGCGCGGCGGCTTCACGGGCGAGCAGTTGGACGACTTGCTCAACAAAAGCTCCGGACTGCTGGGCATCTCCGGCGTATCGGGCGATATGCGCCAGATCGTCGCATTGATGAAAGAAGGAAATTCGCGCGCCAAGCTGGCCTTCGATATCTTCGTGCATCGCCTGCGATCCTGCATTGGCTCCATGATTGCCGTGCTGGGCGGGATCGACGTCCTGATTTTCAGCGCAGGTATAGGCGAAAACTCGTCTGAAGTCCGCGCCGCCGCCAGCGAGAACTTCGGCTATCTGGGTCTTCGGATCGATCCCGATAGCAACCAGCGTCCGCTGGAAGATCGCGACATTGCCGCCGCCGATTCCACCGTGCGCGTAATGGTCATCCGCGCGCAGGAAGACTGGGCCATCGCGAAAGATTGCTGGAGATTGCTCTCCGCCAAACCGGCCGGTAGCTCAAGCGCCAGTTAATCGCCGAAAGCCGCTCCGCCGCCGGCTGCCTTGGCGCAGCAACGCACTCTGGGCGTGCCACTGTTGTACAAAGTAATCTACTTCAGCGAAGCCATATCAATCACGAAGCGATATTTCACATCACCCTTCAGCAGACGCTCGTAAGCCTCATTGATCTGCTGAATCCGGATCATCTCGATGTCCGAAGTGATTCCCTTCTCCGCGCAGAAGTCCAGCATCTCTTGGGTCTCGCGGATGCCGCCGATTCCGGATCCCGCAAAGCTGCGTCGCCGGAACAGCAGGTTGAAGACTGCTACCGGCAAAGGCTTCGGCGGGGCTCCCACGATCGTGAGTGTACCGTCGAGCTTCAGAAGATTGAGGTACGTGTTGATGTCGGGTACCGCCGATGCCGTGACTAAAATGAAGTGGAAGCTGTCCGCATGCTTCTGCATCTCCGCTTCGTTCTTGGAGACCACCACTTCGTCCGCGCCCAGACGCAGCCCATCCGCCGTTTTATTCGGCGAGGTAGTGAACAGCACCACATGCGCTCCGAAGGCCTTCGCGAATTTCACGCCCATGTGCCCCAGCCCGCCGAGTCCCACGATGCCGACCTTTTGTCCTTTGCCCACTTTCCAATGGCGCAGCGGCGAATAGGTCGTAATCCCGGCGCAAAGCAGCGGCGCGGTGCCCGCTAAATTCGCCTTGTCTGCTACGCGCAGCACGAATGCTTCGTCCACCACGATGCTCTCTGAGTAGCCGCCGTAGGTCATCCCACCGAGAAACTTATCCGGAAAGTTGTAAGTAAACGTGGGCATGCTCGCGCAGTACTGCTCCTCGCCCGCCCGGCAACTCGGGCACACGCGGTCGGAATCCACCATGCAGCCAACCGCAGCGATATCGCCTTCTTTGAATTTCTTTACGGCGCTGCCGGTCTTGGTCACGCGGCCCACGATTTCGTGGCCCGGGACGCAGGGATAGACCGTGGGCAGCGCATCCACCCACTCGTTGCGCACCTGGTGAAGGTCCGAGTGGCACACACCGCAGTAGAGGATTTCAATTTCCACGTCCTGCTCGCGCGGAGAGCGGCGTTGCAGAGTAAAGGGCCCCAGGGCGGATGTCGCACTCTGGGCTGCGAACGCCTTCGCGGTGAAGGTCTTTGGTTTCTCGTTTTCCTTGGCTGCTTGTTGGGCTGCGTCGGTCATCTTGCAGTTCCTCCCCGTTGAGCTTGCCGCCATAGTTTAATCCGCTTGGCGGGCACACGTCACTAGCCGCAAACAAGGCTGAACCCTTATTGCTCGAGCAATTCGGCGAACTGGCGGAGTTCGGTAAGGTTCAAGTCCGAGGCGGCGCAGAAATTCATGCCGTTGTGCGTCCAGAAGACCAGATTGTAGCCCTGGATGGTCTGAGTTTCCGGCGGCTTCTCCGCTTTCGATTCTTCCGGCCACACAAACACGTTGATGAAATGCTTCTTGCGCTGATAGACCAGCGCGGCTACCTCGCGGCGATCGATGTAATCCAGCCGCCCTCCCACGAGCGGGAAACCCTCATCCTTCAGATCAACGACGGGCGGCGCGAAATCCAGTTTCCCGTCAAACCACGGTTTCACCGTGTGCTGGTCGGTTGATTCAACGTCCAGCAAGTGTCCCGGCTGCATCGAGCGAATGTGGCTCGCGACGATTTCCTCGGCCACCAGGTTCTGCTTCTGGCCGCCAATATTCGGCAGCACTTTCGCGCCGAGAAAAACCGCGATCAGCACAGCCGCAGCCACCGCCAACCACTCAAGCACCGGACGCCGCGCCATGCGAACTCGGGGCGGCATGGGAATGGGCGCCGGCAGAGCTGCGACTTCTACTGGGATCGCGGCGCGAATGCGCGTCCTCAAGCTTTCCGGCGCGCGTTCGTAGAGATTTGCCGCTCGCATTGCGTCGCGCATGGCTTGCTGCTCGCGCAACCGCTGTGCGCAATCCGGGCAGGTCTTCATGTGCTCTTCGAATTCGAGGGCGCGCACGAGGTCGAGTTCGCCGTCGAAGTACCCCTGCAGCAAGCGCTCGTTATTTTCGCAGGCCACGTTGCTCCTCTTCGCCGCGCGCGCGCAGCAAGCGTTCGCGCAATTGCTCCCGCCCGCGAGCCAGGCCGGACATCACCGTGCCGATGGGCACGCCCGTCACCTCGGCGATCTCTTTGTAAGACAAGCCTTCCATCTCACGCAAAATCAAAGCCTCGCGAAATCGTACGGGCAATTCGTCCAGCGCCGCCCGGAGCATCTGGCTGTCCGCCGATTGCAGCAGCGCCGCTTCCGCGCCAGGCCGTTCCGCGCCCGCCGTATGGACCGTTTCATCAAATTCCTCCGCCAGCTCCGTCGGGCGATTCTTCTCGAAAAATGAATAGCAGGTGTTGCGCACGATTTTCAGCACCCAGGCGCGCGCATCGCCTCCCTGGTAGCTGCCGAAAAATTTGAACGCGCGAAGATAGGCTTCCTGAACCATGTCCTCGGCGTCTTGCGTATTGCGAACGAGCCACCGCGCAAGATTGTAGGCCGCATCCATGTGCGGCAGCACAACCTGCTCAAAACTCCCCGCTTGCCCTGCCTCGCGCTTTTCGTCTCCCATGCGGGCATTAGATTCTCAGTCTTCCAGACCGAATATCAACCAGTTTTATTCCCGCGAATCGCCCGAAATAAATGGCCGAGAGGATGAAATTAATCGCGCCCGCCGGGAATATTTCCCGGCCCCCCAGTGTCTAGATGAGTGAACGCAGCGCCAGGCGCTCCTGCCCGGCGCGCATACGCGAACGGAGAAAAAACATGCCGGACTACATTGAAAAGAATATGGAGAACGATGGGGTCGATCGCCGCGGCTTCCTCAAGTGCATGGCCTGGGCCGGTACCGGCACTCTTTGTCTCGTGCAGGGCGGTGTATTGAAGTCATTTGCTCTCACGGACATACTGCAAAGGAACGTGGGCAACCTGAAAGCCGACCTCAGCTTCGTCCAGCTAAGCGATAGCCACATCGGCTTCAACAAGGCGGCGAACCCGGACGTCACCGCCACACTCCGCGAAGCCATCGCCAAGGTCAACGCGCTGCCCACGCCTCCTTCCTTCGTTCTTCACACGGGCGACTTGACGCACCTCTCCAAACCCGAAGAATTCGACACCCTCGCCGAATCCCTGAAAAGCCTGAAGACCGGCCGCATCTTTTACGTCCCCGGCGAACACGATGTGCTCAACGACAACGGCGAAGCTTTCCACGAGCGCTTCGGCCAGGGCACGCAAGGCGACGGCTGGTACAGCTTCGATCAAAATGGCGCGCATTTCATCGGCCTGGTCAACGTGCTGAATCTCAAGGCCGGCGGGCTCGGCACTCTCGGCCACGACCAGCTCGAATGGCTCCAGAAAGACGTCGCCAAACTAAAAAGCAGCACGCCCATCGTCGTCTTCGCGCACATTCCGTTGTGGTCCGTTTATCCGCAATGGGGTTGGGGCACGGATGACAGCGAGCAAGCGCTCTCCTACCTGAAGCGCTTCGGCTCCGTCACCGTCTTGAACGGGCACATTCACCAAACCATGCAGAAAATCGAAGGAAACGTCACGTTTCACACCGCCTGCTCCACCGCTTTCCCTCAGCCGCAGCCGGGGCAAGCCGATTCTCCGGGCCCCATGAAAGTCCCGGCGGAAAAGCTGCGCAGCCTGCTGGGCTTAACCGACGTCAACTTCGTTCGCGGCAAACACACACTCGCAATCGTGGATTCAACACTTCAAAGCTAAGGAGATTTATCATGCGACACGAAAACACGCGGCGAACCCATGCGCTACACGCGCTCGGCATCAAGCTAATCCTGGGTATGGCTCTTCTCTCCGTTCTTTTAGCAACGGGTGCTGTACGTCCCCAGCCGGCCAATATAGCTCAGCAACCATCCGGCGCCCTTGCCGTGACCATCGACAACTTCAGCTTCGCCCCCATGCAACTCGAGATACGCCCCGGCACGCAAGTTACCTGGATCAACAAGGACGACGTGCCGCACACCGTCGTAAGCATCGATCACAAGCTGTTCAAATCTCGAGCCCTCGATACCGACGAGAAATTTTCATTCACCTTCCAGGACCCCGGCACCTACGAATACTTCTGCTCGGTGCATCCGAAAATGACCGGCAAGATCATCGTGAAGTGAGCGCAATCATGAACCCATTCAGCATTCGCGAAGCGCTGCTCGCCAAGCACGCCCAACATGTGGTCCTGATCCACTTCCCCATCGCTCTGTGCACCGCCGGCGTGGCGTTTGACTTCGTCGCCCATTGGACCAAGCGCAGCGCCCTCGCCACCGCGGCCTACTACAACTTCACCGTCGCCGCGATTGCAACCTTGCCGGTCGTGGCGACTGGCCTGCTTGCCTGGCAGTTCCAGCTCGAGGGCCAAAAGCTCAAAGGCATTTTGCTCGAGCATCTGGTGTTGGGCATTCTTTCGAGCGCGATGATCTGCCTGGTCTGGTACCTGCACTTCCGCGCCCGACGTACGCCCTCGCAAACGCTGCCCTCCTACTGTCTCGCTATCGAACTCATGGCCATGTCCCTCGTCGGACTAACCGCACATTTAGGCGGCTACCTGACCGGCGTCAACATTCCAAGCTGAGCGGCCCTCCCTTCCGCCAGATATAGCATCTGGCAATGTTGTAAACTCTCTCATCCCATTGGTACGAGAACGCGTCGAATCACCGCGGGCATGTTCCAGCGCGTTCACGGATAGCGCAAACGGCATCTCGGCACTCAACACCGAAGGAGGCAACTTCCGATGCGAGTCGCTTCAAATGGCACCTCACTCCTGCGCTCCAGTCTATTGTGCGCTGCCCTCCTGTACGCCTTCCCCGCCTCTGCACAATCGAGCTCGAAAACTCCCACGGCGATGAGCCAGCGCGAACTAGACGCCCAGGTCCGCTCGCTCAGCCAGTCCCTCGAGCAGACGCGCGCGGAGCTCGCCGAATCGCGCTCGGAAATTCGCGAACTTCGCGCCATGGTCGAGCAAGTTCTGAAAAAGGTTGGCAGCCCCGGCATGCCGGTGCCCGACGGCGCCGCCCATCAGGAATTGGCCTCGCTCTCCATGCCCGATTTTTCCTCCTCCGCAAACGTGAACGCGAAATCCGCCGTCCAGGAAACCCCCGTTCAGGTCACTCAGGACGACTTGCAGATCGTCAATACGCGCTTGGAGGAGCTGCAGCAGGACAAAGTGGAAAGCGCCTCAAAGTATCGCCTGAAGCTTTCCGGCATCGTGTTGTTCAACGCCTTCTCCCAATCCGGCCAAGTAGATAATCTGGACGTGCCGACTCTCGCATTCCCGCGCTCATCGGACCAGTCTTCCGGCAGCTTTGGCGTCACGCTCCGGCAATCCATTCTCGGGCTCTCCGGCGTCGGTCCCGACCTTCTGGGCGCCAGAACATCCGCCGACGTCCAGGCCGATTTTTTTGGCGGGCTGCCCAGCGGCTACGGTTCCAGCGGTTCCGGCATCATTCGCATGCGCGTTGCGCGAATTCGCTTCGACTGGGGAAACACCTCGATTGTGGCCGGCTTGGACTCGCCTTTCTTTTCGCCCGACGTTCCCACTTCTTACATGTCGATCGCCGTTCCGGGATTTGCGGCTTCCGGCAATCTATGGACCTGGACGCCTTCCCTTCGTATCGAACACCGCTTCAACGCCAACGCCTCGCAGTTCAAGGTCGAGGCCGGCATCCTCGATCCGGGCATTTGGACCGGCGTTGTGGAAGGCGGCCGCGCTCCCACTCCCGGCGAAAGCGCCTGGCAACCCGCATACTCTTTCAGATTGTCTGAAAACGGCAGGAACGAGAATCGTCCGTGGTCCTTTGGCGCTTCTGGCATTTATTTCCCGCAGCGTTTCTCGAGCGGCACGATTTCCGGTTGGGGCGCCATCGCCGATTGGAAGATCGCGTTGCTCCCGCGCGCGGAATTGAGCGGCGAATTCTTCACCGGAAAGGGTTTGGACGCCTTCGGCGGCGTGCCCTACGTTGCAGTTTTAAACCCGGCTAATTCCCTCTACAATTACGTTACCGCTCCCGGTCTGGCAGATCTCACGATGATGGGCGGATGGTCGCAGCTCAAATTCAAGCTCAACACCGGAAACGAGTTTAACTTTGCCGCCGGCACGGGCAGCCGCGATTCCAGCGGCGTGCGGGCCCTGGCCATGGCCGATCCCGAGATTGCGGCGTTGTCGCCGCGCAACCAAATGTTTTTCGTGAACTATATCTTTCGCCCGCGTCCGGACTTGATCTTTTCAGTTGAGTATCGCCGTTTCAGGACCTATCCGAATTCCGGAGATCCGGCCTTTGCTGGCCAGGTTGGCTTGGCCGCCGGTTTCCTGTTCTAAAAAAATGAACCCGCGTCTGCATGGTCTCGTACTTCTGGTCGTCGCTTTATGTGCCGCGATGCCCGCACACATACGTCAGTCTGGCGATGTGGCCATCGATCGCACCCTGGCCGTCAGCGGCGAGGTCACGCTTTTCCAGGCAAGTTCGGGCCAGCCCGTAAAAGACGCCTCCCGTGTCGTGCTTTGGCTCGTTCCCAAAGGCGCCGCTCCCGCCGCCGAGTCTGGCCCCGACAAACCCATCTACCGCATGGTCCAGCACAACAAGACCTTCGACCCGCACTTGCTGGTTGTGCCGGTCGGGAGCGTCGTTTCGTTTCCAAACCTCGATCCCTGGTTTCACAGCGTATTTTCGCTCTATCGCGGCAAGCGGTTCGACCTCGGTCTCTACGAGCCGGGCTCGCACAAGAACATCGTGTTCGATCGCCCCGGCGCTTCTTATGTGTTTTGCAACATTCATCCGCAAATGGCCGCGGTGATTTTGACCGTCGATTCCGATTACTTCGGCATCTCGGACAAAAACGGCCGCATCTCGATTGCGGACGTCCCCACCGGCCCATACCAGCTGCACGTCTGGTACGAGGATGCAACGGAGAAGTCTCTCGAGGCGCTCGAACGCACCATCCTCCTGCGAAACGCCGGCCACAGCTTGCCGTCGGTTTCCATTGCGGTTACCAAGCAGGATTTGTTGCATCACAAGAACAAGTACGGACGCGATTACGATCCGCAGGCTTCCTCGCCTGAATATTGAACCGATGCGCCTGGTTGATCGAATCACGACTCCGTGGATTCAGAGGTCACAATATGGATTCGGTGCTCATAGTCGAAGATAGCCGCGCCATGCAGCGCACCTTGCAGCGCCTGTTCGAAGCGGATGGCTTGCAGGTGCGCTTTGCATCGGACGGCGTTGCGGGTCTCGAAAGCTTTCAAAAGCAAACGCCCAGCGTCGTGGTTCTCGATTTAAAACTTCCCCGCATGCCGGGCAAGGAACTCTGCCGCGCGTTCAAATCCCACGCGCCGTCGGTGCCCGTGGTCGTGCTCAGTGCCAATGCCGACGTGGAAGACAAAGTCCTGCTTCTCGAGCTCGGCGCCGACGATTACGTCACCAAACCCTTCAGTCCCAAGGAGCTTCTCGCGCGCGTCCGTCGCGCCATGCGCCGGGGCCAGCCCGCGACCGAAGGTGTCACGGGCCAGGCCAAAGAAACACCTCGCCACGAAACGCTGAAGTTCGGAGACGTCCAAATTGATTTCACCAGCATGGAAGCGTTGCGCTCCGGCGAATCGCTGGCCCTCACCGCCCAGGAATTCAAGCTGCTCAGGTTTTTTGCGCGTTCCCCGGGCAGAGTCATATCCCGGGAAGAGTTGCTCAACGAAGTCTGGGGTTATGAAAATTACCCGACCACTCGCACGGTGGACAATCATATCCTCCGCCTGCGGCAAAAGTTCGAGCCCGATCCGGCCAAGCCTCAATACTTTTTGACCGTGCACGGCGTGGGCTACAAATTCACGCCCAGCGGTCTCCCGGCTTCGCCTGCGGCCGGGGAATAGAGCGGTTCGAGAAGACTCCTATGGCGCGATTTCGGCTGCGAACACAACTCCTGATTGCCACCCTCGCGATCATCTGCGCCCTCACCGGCGCGCTCCTCTTTTCCGTGCGCCACACGGTTCGCTCGGAAATTGACCGCCAAGTGCAGGAAAGCACCGCCGCTTCACTTCGCGCGTTTGGAAGCGTTCAGCAACAGCGCCAGCTGCAATTGTCGCGCACCGCCGCCGTCCTCGCCGAACTCCCCACCCTCAAGGCGCTGATGACCACCGAGGATGCGCTCACCATCCAGGACGGGTCCGAGCCCTTCTGGAAACTCGCGGGCAGTGATCTCTTCCTGCTCGCCAATCCCAGCGGCCGCATTCTCGGATTTCACGTCCAAATGCCCGGATGGACTTCCCCGCTGGCGGAAACTGATTTGAAGCGATCCCTCGACCAGGGAGAAGACACCGCCTGGTGGTACGCCAATGGCCAGCTCTATTGGGTTTTTCTCCGGCCCATCACAGCCGGGACGGAAAGCAATAAAGAACCACTCGGCGTGGTCGCCTTGGGATATCAGGTTGACTCCACTGTGGCCGGCCAATTGGCCCTGGTTCCCGGCAGCCAAATCGTGCTCGCCACTGGCGATACCGTCATCGCCTCCACACTCTCCGCCGACCAGGGCACCGAGCTCCAGCGCTGGCTCACCCTCGAGGGCGGTAAGGGAGATTCGGGCACGCAGGAATTAACCCTGGTTTCCGGGCAGTACGAAATTTCGTCCGTGTTGATACATAACGGCCCTCCTGCTCCGGTGCGGTGTTACGTGCTCATGTCCCTGCAGCCCGCCACCAGTTTCATCAGCCGCTTGAATCGCACCATCTTCATCCTCGGGATCTCTGCAATTCTGCTCGCTGCGCTCCTGCTCAGCTTCGTTTCGCTCACCATCACCCATCCGCTCGATAATCTCGTGGCCGGCGTGCGCGCTCTGGCCGCGGGTGACTTTACCTATTCCATCACTCCTCGCGGCAGCAGCGAAGTGGTGGAGCTCGGCGCGGCCTTTTCCAGAATGCGCCGCGAGCTGCAGGCTTCCCAGGAGCGCAAGATTGCCACCGAGCGCATTGCCGCTCTGGGCCGCGCGGCCAGCTCCATTTCCCACGATTTGCGCCATTTCCTCGCCGCGCTGGTGGCCAACGCCGAATTCCTCTACGAAGCGGAGAAACTCAAACTCAACCGCGACGAGATCTACGACGAAATTAAAACCGCATCGCATCAGATGACGGATTTGCTCGATTCCCTCCGCGAGCTCGCCCAAGAGGGCAGCGCCATTTCTCCCGTGCCGGGTTCTCTGGACCAGGCCGTGCGCAGCGCGGTGGAGGCCGTGCTCACCCGGCCCGAGCTGCGCAGCCGCACAATCACCATCACCCGATCCGGAGAAATGGATGGCGTGTTCGATCCCAAGAAAATGGAGCGGGCATTCTTTAATCTGTTGCTCAACGCATGTGAAGCCACCAGCCAGGGTCAGGGACGCATCAGCGTGGATATTGTGTCTTCGCCCCAATCGTTTGACGTCCACATAGCCGATAATGGGCCGGGCATTCCACCCGCGATCCTTGAAACCTTGTTCGATCCCTTCGTCAGTTCGGGCAAACCCAATGGCACCGGCCTGGGACTCGCCATAGTGAACAAAATCGTTCACGATCACGGCGGCTCGGTCAGCATAGTCCAAACGTCCCAGAGTGGAACAGTATTCCTTGTCCAGCTGCCTCGATCCTCGCAAGTCGTCAGCGCAAGCCCGCAGCCTGCGATTTGATCCCCAAGCCCTCCGCACGATCCATCGCATCTGCTCTCGATTCCGCGCGAGACAAGTTGTACGATACCGAGGATGATTCGACGAGCCGTCTTGGTGCTGTGCCTTTCCCTATTTCTCCTGCCCGTGCCATCCTCAGCCTGCACTTGTTCGAAAGCTCCTCCCGGGACCTGCGCCGGATTGCAAGAAGACGACGTTGTTTTTCTCGGGACCGTGACGGACATTGAGAATCTGCCACTGGAAGGTTCCGCGCCTGCCGCCGCGGATTCAGCCGGGCTGTCTTCAACAGACGCTTCAACGGCAGTGACACGCTACCATTTTCGCATCAACGAGAAATTTGCCGGCCCCGACGCGCCGGAAATCGACGTCTTCTCCGGCGGCGATGACGCCGATTGCGGCTATCGCTTCCAGAAGGGCGCGGAGTATATCGTCTTCACCCAACGCGAGACGGAAGGCCGGCTCTTCGCCACCATCTGCAACGGCACGCGCCCCGCAAGCGATGGCCGCGCTCTGCTCCCGCAACTTCGCGCCATGCGCAATCACGACCGCGTCGCTTCCGTTTTCGGCCTCCTTCGCCGCACGGATCCGCCGCTCCTCGCCCCCGCCGATGATCCCGACGATCCTTTGCCGAACATCAAGCTAAAGCTGCGTTCAAAGGACGACCGCTTCGCCACCAGCTCAGGCCCCGACGGCGTGTACACTTTTTACGACGTTCACGCCGGCCAGTATCAATTCCTCGCCAACCTGCCCGCTCGCATGGAGCTGTCGCTCAAGACTCTCCCCGGCGCCCTGCCGCCCATCCGCATTCCAAATGACGCCTGCTACGAATACAATGTGGACGCGCTGCCTCTCGGCAAAATTCGCGGCAGCGTCCTCGGCCCGGACAAAAAGCCCCTCCCGATCGCCTCCGTCGAGCTGTATCGCGCAGACCGCTACGCCGATTCGCAGCCCGGCCTTTGGGGCTTCCAGGGTGCCAAACGCGAATTCGAGTTTGATCACATCGGCCCCGGCGAATACATCCTCGTCTTCAATCGCACGAACCGCATGGACCCGAATTCCCCTTTCCCGCGCGCGTTTTACCCCGGCAGCGCTTCGCAAACTGAGTCCACCATCATCAAACTGAAAGACGGCCAGCAGCTTTTGAAAGCCAATATTCAGCTTCACGACGGATATCCCACCCGCCAAATTCGCGTCCAGTTGAAATGGGATGGCGGGCGTCCTCCCGGCGAAGTCACCGTAATGGCCAAGGCCGAGCAGGGCGAAAATCCCGCGGTGCAGAAGCTCGGCGAGGGCATCTACGAATTCACTCTGCTCCAATCCGCGCATTACACCATTTCCGCCTGGGAAGATCTCGACCCTCAGCATCTGAGCCAGCGCCGCGGAAAAGAAACCTGCACCATCCCGGCTCACATCGAAGCCGAGCCCTCCATCGTTGACGGCGCCGACACCACCACAAAACAAGTCACCCTGAACTTTGCATCGATCGAGTGTGGCCACCAATAGCACAACAAGACCGCACCGGCCTCTTCGAAAGGCGTCACAAAATAAAAAAGCCCCTCCCAGTTTTCGCCAGGAGGGGCTAGCACTCTTTTTATTTCAGGTTCGAATTAGAAATGAAGCTTCATCCCGAATTGCAGTTGCCGCGCGCCGGTAGTCCCATCGTTGCGTCCGACTTCGGCAGTCGACTGCCCAAAGCTGGCATCGCTAATGAAGTTGTCCGGCGGCTGGAAATTCGGGTGATTGAACACGTTGTAATACTCCGAGCGGAATTCCACCATCAAGCGCTCGTTGATCTTCGTCTTCTTCGCGATGACCATGTCGAAATTCTTATAGGCCGGTCCCACAAAATGATTCCGGCCCAGATTGCCTGGCCCGCCGTAAAAAGGAAAGCTGAAAAGCCCGGGGTTCGGCCCCGTCTGCGTGAGCGGATACGTGATGGGAACCTTCGTGCCGTTCGGGTCGTAGTCCGCGCGTTGCAGCGCCCCCGTTCCGTTGCTGTCGTCGCCCGGCGCGAACACATCGTAAGGGAATCCGTCCTGGAACGTTCCGATTCCCGCCCAGGACCATCCCTCCAGCGCCCAGCCCAAAATTCCGCTGTTCAAATGATTTTTGCCGCGTCCGTACGGCAACTCCGCCGCGAAATTGAAGACCAGCCGGTTCCGCACATCGAACGACGAGCTTCCCTTCTCCGCCTTCAAGTCGTACGAGCTCGCCGGGAACACAAACTCGCCGATCTGCGGACGGAACGGATCGCTCGCGTCGTCAATTGCGTGCGCCCAGGTGTAGTTCACCTGAAATCCCACTCCGTTCGTGAACTGCCGCGACACCGTCGTCTGCAACCCGTTGTAATTGGAATTGGCCACGCTCGCCACGGTATTGGCGTGAAATGCCGCGCTGTTGTTCACCGCATTAAACGGCAGCGCACCAAGTTGCTGCCCAATATAAAGATAGTAGCCTTGCACCGTGGTCGCCGTCGGTGAATCGACGCATCCGAATGCGTTCGCAGGGTTTTGGCAATACGTTCTCAATTCCGCCACCAGCGCGGGAATCGGCGGATTCCCATCGATCACGCGCAGCAGCCGGTCGCCTTTGTTGCCTACGTAGTTCACTTCGACCGTAAAGTGGCCTCCCAGCTCCCGCTGCACACCCAAGCTCCGCTGCTGCACGTAGGCCACGTGAAAATTCTGGCTAATCGTCAAGGGGAAACCCAGCGAGTTATTCGCCGGATAATCCGCAAGGAACGGGCTGGTTACCTGCGTTGTCGGCAACGGTACGTTCGAAATCTGGTCCGCCGCGCCCGGCCCCAAATTCGCGAAGGTGCTGTTCACATACGGCAATTCCAGCGGAGGATTCGAACGCGTGTCGCCCGTTATATTGAAGAAATTCCGATCGCGGAAGTAGCCGAATCCCGCGCGCACCGACGTCTTTCCATCCTTGAACGGATCCCACGCAAATCCGATGCGCGGTTCGAAGGCCTTGGTATCGTTCGGGTACAGCGGGTTCGCTCCTCCCCGAGTCACGGTCAGGAAATCAATCGGAGCCGGGCCGGCCAGCGCCGCCTGGCTCGCGCTGCTCAGTTGGTCCCCCACCACCCATGGAACGCCATCCCATTCGTAGCGCACACCGTAGTTGACGGTAAAATTCGGCTTCCATTTGAACTGGTCCTGGAAGTATCCATATATATCCCGCTCGCGAAAGCCGCGCTCGTCGCTCGGAACCCGCGTGCCCGCGTTATTGAAAAACTGCGTTTGAGATTCCTGCAGCGTTCCGCCCAACAATCCCCAAACCGAGTCTTGCACCGTCGGGTTCGTGAAGGGAACCGTATTCTGCAGCGCGGAAACGTTGTTGGTATTGGAGTAGACGGCAAAGCTGGGAAGCGGGCGTTCGGAGAAGCTATTCTGTCCATTATCGTAATTGTCTGCGAACTCAATGCCGAACTTCATGGTGTGCCGGCCCTTGATCCAGGTCACGTAGTCGCCGAGATTGTATGTTCCAAAGGGATCGATCTGTTTGTCCGTGTCGCCAGGGCAGGCCACTGCGCTGAAATCAGACAGCGCCCAATCGCGCCCGTTTCCGAATGGATCGACTCCTGCCAGGCTCAAACTGTTGATCGTGGCCGCTCCGTTGCACGTGCCCTGCAAGTACGTTCTGTTCGCGCCGAAGTACATGTCGTTCAGCAGAGTCGCTTTAATCGTCGTCGACAAGTGGAAGTTCGGGCTTTGCGTCAAGAACTTTGACGCCTCTCCACCTATTCCGGGCAGCGGGTTGCCGCTGGCTCCGTTATCGGTGCCCTGGTTCGCGATATACCGGACGCTGAGTGTATTTCGAGAATTGATGTTGATATCGACCTTTGCCGTGTAGTTGTTATTGTTGGCCAAATCCGATTCCCCAAAGAAGTATTGGTCGGAAATTCCTTGGATCACCGCCGGGCCGTTCGGCATGGGATAGAAATGCAGCACCTTCTGAATTTGAGGATCGAGCACCAGGCCATAAGCGTTATTCACTGACGAAGGCATGCTCACGTTTATAGGCACCGCTCCCGCCAGCGGATCTACATAGGTAAAAATCCCGGTGTCGAAAGCCGGGTCCGGAACCGTCGCATCCGTTGATGTCGCTGTCGCAAACCGGTTCCCTTCGTAGTTGAAAAAATAGAACACTTTATTTTTTATCACCGGCCCGCCCACCGATCCTCCGAACGTATTGCGAACGTACGGATTCTGCGGCCCCGTGGTCGCTCCGTTAAAGAAGTCCCGTGCGCCCAGCGCATTCCAGCGCCCGAAGTAGTACACGTCGCCGTGGAGACTGTTCGTTCCGCTGCGCGTCACGATGTCAATGATCGACCCGGAATTTCGTCCAAACTCAGGCAAATAATTATTCGTGATCACCCGGAATTCTTCCGTGGCATCGGGGTTCAACGTCACCAGTCCGCCCCCCGGTACTCCTGGATCGTTGTTGTTTGTGCCATCCAGCAGGAAATTGTTCTGTTGCTCGCGGGCTCCGTTGATCGAAAAACCTCCCGCCCCCGTATTCGTTTGCGTCGAACCCGGCGTTAACAACACCAGCTGATATGGATCGCGGAGAATTAGCGGCAGCTCTTGGATTTGCTTGGAATCGATCACATTGCTGATCTGCGCGTCCGTGGTGTTGATCGGTACGATGTTCGTCCCCTCCACCGTCACTGTTTGCGAAATCGCGCTCACGTCCAGTTTGGCATCGAGCGTCAGCGCCTGGTCCACCGTCAGCGTGACGCCCACAAACGCGACCGACTTCAGCCCCGCTTTTTCGACCGTCACATCGTAAACGCCCGGAGCCAGCGTCGGAAAGCTATAGAACCCGGTGTCTGACGTGGTTCCTTCCCGGCTCGCATTCGTCCCTTTGTTTACCACCGTCACTTTCGCTTGCGGCACCACCGCACCGGTCGAATCCATTACCGTCCCATTAATCGTGGCCGTCTGCGCGCGCACGAGTGGCGCCAACGACAGAACCACGGCCAGTAATGCCGCCGCGCGTGCAACCCCAAGGACGCTCTTCCAATCTCTCATGTCCAGTCCCCCCGGTTACTTAAAGCGGATGCGCCCCCGTGCTTGTTCGCGCCATCCATATCAAATGCATTTTGATCGCCAAGTCGCGCCACCGTTATCAGCGCAGCTAAAGCGCTCATTCAACGCCGGCTATGGTCTGCTTAACCCTGGACGATTTCGCGCGTTCCGAATAGCGGAAAGTTCCGCGTCAAAGCTATACCCTTCTTGGTATCGTTTGAATCCGTAATTTGGAACAGTTTCCTCGAATGTAAATACTCCCGAAGTGTTCTCATTCTTTGCCTTATTCCGCAAATCTTGCGATAGAATCGCTCGGCGAAAAATGGGGCGTGGATTCCGCATCACCCGATCGGAGAAAAAATGAATCGTATCCTCAAAATTATCGCGGCGGTTTTGTTATTGATCTTTACGCAAGCACTTCCCGTCCCGGCGCAGGAACCGGAGAAAGACTCGAAGCCCGCCGAAGCCAAGCCCGGCGCTGACGCCAAACCTCCCGCCGACGCCTCCGCGCCCAAAGAAGAATCTTTCGCCACCGATCACTCCATCCGCATCGGCGGCCAAGCGGTTCCCTACAAGGCCACCGCTTCCACCACTCTGCTCAAGGACGAAAAAGGCGAACCCACCGCCGCCATTTTCTCCATCGCCTACATCCGCAGCGATGTAAAAGATCTCAGCCGCCGCCCCATCGCCTTCGTCTATAACGGTGGCCCCGGCTCCTCTTCCATCTGGCTCCACATGGGCGCCTTCGGCCCGCGTCGCGTGGTCACTTCCGACGCTTCCGCCACGCCGCCCGCGCCTTACACGCTCGAAGACAACGCAAATTCCTTGCTCGACAGGACCGATCTGGTTTTCATTGATCCCGTCGGCACCGGCTTCAGCCACGCCGTGGGCAAGGCGCAGAATAAGGATTTCTGGGGCGTGGATCAGGACGTTAAATCCCTGGCGCAGTTCATCAACATCTACGTCAATCGCAACAACCGCTGGAACTCCTCAAAATTCCTGATTGGCGAAAGTTACGGCACCTTCCGTTCCGCCGCGCTGGGAAATTATCTCCAGTCGCACGACGGAATGTATCTCAACGGCATCGTGCTGATTTCCTCCGTGCTCGATACCGGCACCATCTCATTCACCACCGGCTCGGACATGCCCTACATTTTCTATCTTCCCAGCTACGCCGCCGCGGCCTGGTACCACAAAACCCTGAAAGATCCGCCCGCGGATTTGAATGCCTTCCTCGTCGAAGCCCGCAATTTCGCCTCCACCGAATACGCGACCGCCCTGGTGAAAGGCAGTAAAATTTCCGGCGCGGAAAAAGCCTCCGTCGTGTCGAAATTCTCCCACTTCACCGGTTTGAGCGAGGATTACATCGTCAAATCCGATTTGCGCGTCAATCTCGCGCAGTTCAACGTCGAACTCGAGCGCAGCACCCGAACCACCGTAGGCCGCTACGATTCCCGCTTCACCATGCCCACCTACGATGTGCTCACCGAGTTCGCGGAAAACGACCCCTCGTATGTTGCGGTCGTGGGCGCCTTCACCGCCGCCTTCAACAGCTACGCGCGCGAAGAATTAAAAGTCGTGCAGGAGCGCCGTTACGAAGCCTTGAGCGGAGATATCGGCGGCAATTGGGATTGGAAGCACAATGGAGGCGGCGGATTCCCCAGCGCCCCCAACGTCGAAGGGGATCTGGTTAACGCCCTGCTCGTCAATCCGCACTTGCAAGTGCAAGTGGAGAACGGCCTGTTCGATATGGCCACTCCCTTCTTCGCCACCGAATACACCATGGATCACTTGTTCCTACCCGCCGATCTCCAGAGTCACATTCATCTCGAATATTACGGCGCCGGCCACATGATGTATCTGCACGCGGAAGATCTCGCGAAGCTCAAGGCCAACATCGGCGGCTTCATCGACGCCGCTTCCAAACCTTAACCGCCCCGCCGAAACGCGAAGGCGCCCCGGGAGCGCTCGTAGCGTTCCCGCATAACCGGCGGCCGCGATGGTTTGCGCCATCCGCCTTGCGTGTATACTTGCTTCCTTCGAGCGCGCGGCATGCTGAACTTCCTAAAATTGAGAGCTCAAACCCAGGAACTCATTCGGGCCGGGCAGATCACGCAGTTGCACGAGCATCGCCGAGCGCTCTTGGAATCTCCCCGGAATTCCGACCCGCGGCGCCTTCTGTCCTTTGGTTACCGCGTGTACTCCCAAGGGGACGAAGACGGCATCATCGCCGAGATTTTCCGCCGCATCGGTGAGGGCAACCGCACGTTTCTGGAAATGGGCGCGGGCGACGGCCTCGAGAATAATTCACTGCTCTTGCTGATTCGCGGCTGGCGCGGCGCATGGATTGAAGGCTCTGCGCGCAAAGTACTTAAGGCTAAAAGAACCCTCGCCTCCACCCTAGCGGAGGGTCGCCTGCACATCGAGCGATCTTTCCTGACCGCCGCAAACGTGGATCAGACCGTCAGCAGGCTCGCACCTGCGGCCGGCGTGGATCTGCTTTCGATCGACCTCGACGGCAACGACTATTACATTCTCGATGCTATTCGCTCGATATCTCCCCGCGTCATCGTCGCTGAATATAACGCGAAGTTTCCTGCCGATGTCGTGTGGGTGATGGAATACAACGAAAAGCACCGCTGGGATTCTACCGATTATTTCGGCGCGTCTCTCAAAGCACTGGAAGTCCTGCTCGCTGCGCGAGGCTATTCGCTCGTGGGCTGCAACATTCTGGGTTCAAACGCATTTTTTGTCCGGTCGGATCTGGCCACCGACCCGCCTTTTTGCTCGCCTTTCACCTCCGAAAACCACTACGAGCCTGCGCGGTACCACCTCGCCCCCGCATACCGCTCCGGCCATGCCGGGAAGTTCGGCCCTTTTCGAATGAATGAAAAGCTCTGAGCCAACTCGTCTGACGGGATCGTGTTGTGGACCGACTCGCCTACTCCGCCGGCTTCGGCGGTATCGCTGGTCCTTCCCCTTTCACATAATGCCCGTACCAGTAGAGGTATCGTTCGTATCGGTCCTCGATGAACGACGGCCGCGAAAATTCGTGGTATTCACCAGGGTAAACGACCAGCAGCGTCGGCACTCCCAGCCGCTTCAGGCTCTGATACATCTGTTCGCCGTTGATGATCGGCACGTTCCAGTCAATGTCGCCGCCCATGATCAGCGTCGGCGTCTTGATCTTCGTCACCCGGCTGAACGCCGAAAGCCTATCCCACAATTCGCGGTGCTCCCACGGCAGCCCCAGCTCGATTTCCCAATCCCTCGAGTAAAGGTCGTGCCCCCAATTGGTAATGTTAAGAAATGTCCCCGCGCCGGACATGGCGCCCTTGAAACGAGTCGTCTGAGAAATGATGAAATTCGTCGAAATGCCCCCGTAGGACCATCCTCCCACCCCCAGTTTCTCCGGATCGGAAAAACCCTGCGCTATCGCGTAATCCACCATGGCCATATCGTCTTCGTAATCTTTGTGGCCCCAGTCCGCAAAGATCGCTTTGCAGAAATCCTGGCCGAAGCCGGATGAGCCGCGGGGGTTCGGCGTGAGCACCACATAGCCATTCGCCGCAAAAAGCTGCGGATCGAAATAAAATTCCGCGTAGTAAGCCCACACCGGCCCGCCATGCGGCCGCAGTATTGTGGGATAGCGCACGCCCGGCTTGTAGTCAGGAGGCTTGTAAAGATAGCCCGTCACCGTTGTGCCGTCCTTGCTCTTGAAATGCACGTATTCCACATCCGGCAAACGCAACTGCGCCATCAGCGCATCGTTCGTCGTGGTCAGTCTCCGCAAATCACCGCCGCTCGCGGGCAAATAATAAATTTCATCGGGATGCGTCAGCTCGCCAATCGCGGCAGACACAGCTCCGTCTTTGCCCACTGTGAACGAGTCCACCATCCGCCGCCCGCCGATCGGCCGCGTGATTTCTCCGCCCATTGCCGGAACGCGCATCAGGTTCTGCGTCCCGTCATCATCGGCGATGAAATAAATCCACTGGCCATCCGGCGAAAATCGCGGTTCGCTCGAATTGCGATCGAGTTTCAGCGTCAAGACCTTCGCCTCGCCGCCCGTCGCAGGCGCCACGCCGATGTGAAACGTCGCATACTGAAAAAGTTTCGCGTCAATCTGCGTGGTGTACGCAATCCATTTGCCGTCCGGCGACCACGCCGGATCGCCATCCGCGCCCCGGTTCGTAGTCACCTGCACCAGCGACTTCCCCTTATCCGTGTTGTCCGCGCTCGCCACCCAGATATCCGTGTTGTAGTTCATGTCCGGGTCTTCGAAGTCCGAGCGGTTGCTCGCAAACGCAACAGACCGCCCGTCGGGCGACCAGGCCGGCGCGATGTCGTCGTAATCTCCCGAGGTAATCTGCGTCATCTTGCGGTCGGCCAGATTAAATACGTAAAGGTGCGTGCGCCGCCGGTCGAGATAGCCAATCTCGTCTTCCTTGAAGTGCAGCCGGTCGATCACGTAGGGATGCGGCTTCGCCTTCGCTTTCGCGTCATCCTTGTCTTTGTTCTTCGCCGCTTCCAGTTCATCCGCCGAGGGATCCTGCAGCACCAGAACGATGCGATCCCCGGACGGAGACCACGCAAAGCTATCCACGTCCTGAATTGTCTCGGTCAGTTGCTGCGCTTCTCCTCCCGCGCGATTGAGCGCCCACACGCTCTTTTTGCCCTTCTCGTCATCGGAATCTTCGCTCGCCGCGCCGCGGTTCGATAGAAACGCCAGATACTTCCCGTCCGGGCTCCAGCGCGGATGCGACGACGAAACTCCTTCCGCCGTCAGCGGAATGGCCGCGCCGCCCGACGTCGCCACCATCCATATCCGCGCCTCGTTCTTGTCCTTTTTCAGATTGGCAGTCCTGACCGTGTACGCCACCCAATTTCCGTCCGGGCTGATTTGCGAGTCCCCGACTTCCATAATCTTGAAATAATCATCCACCGTCAGAGTCCGCTGTCCCGTCGTCGCCGGCGGATTCTGCGCCCCGGCCGTGCATGACAAAAAAGCAGCACCTACCAGCAATCCAAATCGTATTTTCACAGCGGATCCCTGCCTTTAGGTGAACTTCCTGCGTGTCCGGTCGCGGAGTATACCAGAGCCGTCGCGCGCTCGTGGCCCGGAAATAAGCGCGAAAAAAAAGAGGGCAGGGTTTTTGGCCCTGCCCTTTCACAACTTTCACATCTCGCGGAGATGGATTGCTTTCAGCTCTGCTCCGGCTCGCCTCAGAACCCCGCCCGGAACAGCCCTTCGCACTACATTCCTTTATCCGGGTTCATCGTCAGCGAAGTGACGTGAATCGTGTCGCCATCGACCGTGCCCTTCACCGTCACACTGTGGCCCTCGTGCCCCGTCGCCTTATCCTGCGGATCGAGTACGTACACTTTTTTGCTGCTCTCGTCGTACAGCGCCAGCTTCCCGCCTCGCGCCACGCAGCCTTTGGTGCACGCCGCTCCTTTCTCGCTCGCATCCTTCGCCCCGCACTTGTCGTTCGTGACGATCCCCGACCACGAACCGCTCTTCGCCGCATCCTGTCCCGCCAACGAAAGCCCGCCCGCAAAAAGTACCGCTGCCGCAAAAAGCATCAATCGTTTCACCATGATGGCATTCCTCCTCGGCAATTCTCGAATCAACATCACAAGCTCTAGCTACCGCTCTGGGCCGGCACGCCTTACTTTGTCACTCGCCTCGCTTTTTGTAAAGCGCAACTCATCAGCGTCTCATTGACACCGATGCGCCGCCAATCTACGCTCGTTTGGATGCCCCCAGCGAAGAAACCTCCCGCCAATCCTCCCCCGCGCATGCGCCCTCATCCCCATCTCTTCGAAATCAACACCTGGTCCTGGCTCGAACAGCTCTCTGCCCGCCTCGGCCGCACCATCACGCTCGCAGACGTGCCCGCCGCCGAATGGGATGCCCTCGCGCAAATGGGCTTCGACGCCATCTGGCTCATGGGCATCTGGCAGCGCAGCCCCGAATCGCGCCGCCTGAATCTCGAAAATCCCGGAAATTTTGCCGCCTACGATCTCGCCCTGCCCGGTTGGAAGCCCGCCGACATCGTCGGCTCGCCCTACGCCGTCGCGCAATACGAACCCGATCCACGCATCGGCGATTGGGCCGCCCTCGACCGCACGCGCGAACTCCTGCACGCCCGCGGCATCTCGCTCTTCCTAGATTTCGTCGGCAACCACACCGCCTTCGACCATCCCTGGACGCGCTCCCATCCCGAATTCTACGTCCAAGGCTCGCAGCAGGATTTCGAGCGAGATCCCTCGCTCTTCTATCGCCTCGACACGCCGGCTCGCACTCGCTTCCTCGCTCGCGCCAAGGACCCGTATTTTCCCCCGTGGCTCGACGTCGCCCAGCTCAATCATTTCCATCCCGGCATGCGCGCCGCGCACCTTGCCGGCCTCACCGGCATCGCGCAGCATTGCGACGGCGTGCGCTGCGACATGGCCATGCTGCAGCTTAACGATATCTTCGAAACTGGCTGGGGCCATCTCCTGCCCGGCCTTTCGCCGCCCCCCACCGAATTCTGGGCTGAAGCGCACTCCGCCGTCCCGAACCTGATCCTTCTCGCCGAAGCCTACTGGGGCACCGAGCCTCGCCTCTTCGATCTCGGTTTCTCCTTCGCCTACGACAAAGTTCTCTACGACGCCGTCCGCGACGCCGACGTTGGCTCGGTGCGTTCCCGCCTCTCCGGCACTCCGCCAGAGCAAAGCCGTTTCGCGCGCTTCCTCGAAAATCATGACGAGGCCCGCCGCGCCG
>Ga0302324_100001760_pt1 | contig 51745 bp, 33 predicted proteins | sample Palsa_T0_1_FD_201949 | JGI IMG/M metagenome (GOLD analysis project Ga0302324, IMG submission 201949) | Peat permafrost microbial communities from Stordalen Mire near Abisko, Sweden - Palsa_T0_1 | ecosystem: Environmental > Terrestrial > Soil > Palsa > Peat permafrost | place: Sweden: Abisko...
TTAGCACTTTTTATCTTTCCCTCCCGTACGGTCCACAATCCGTTAAACTCCAGCATCCCCCTGTCCAGAGGAAAAGAAGTGTACGAAATCAGATAGGGATTGAACACCGCGACAGGAATTTTATTAAGATGATACGATAAATCAAAATCGCCGCTGTCCTTTGGATTAATGCTGAGAACTACCGACAGATCTCCATAGGGCTGTATTCCCGAATTGATACGCGCGACTACCCTGTTTCTATCCCTGTTTACGGAGTCGGCACGGAGAGTCAGAGAGTTGGTTCCGATGGAGAATTGTTCACTTAGTGAAAAATCATTGTATTTTAAATCGCCTTGTGTAATCGCCAGCCTATTTATTCTATAGGGGCTCCGAAAGAAATTCTTGGAGATTTTTTTCAGGTAACGCCCGATTTCAATAACCAGATTAAACCTGCCGGGCTGGGAAGTGATGTCGGAAATATTCGACCCATTTTTTCCAAATAACATCTCCACGTTGTCCAAAGAATCGTACGTTTCATATTTGAAAGAAGGATGGCTAAGAGTGATCGAGTCAAAAAGATATTTTTGGTGGCTGGGGCTGACCTCATCTACGCTTACCACCAATTTGTCAAAGGCCAGATAGTCGTTTTTCACCGTTTTCCCCAAGTGAAAATCGTTCAGCGAAAAGCGCCCTCTCAAATCGCTTAGATCCGGATTCCTGAAGTTTCCGGTTGTCTTTATGTTGGCATCCAACGTGGCTGAAAACACTCCGTAATTAATTAGTTCCCACAGGTATTGCCTGATAATTTCCAAATTGAAGTTCCGGATGACACTCTCGAGGCGGTAATCCTGGGTTTTTACATTAATCGTAAAATCACCCCTGATTCCTCCCTTTCCATTCTGTGCTAAAAAAGAGAACGTAGATGCTATCGTGTCGGCATCCCATCGCTTGCCGGAACTTTCAAGATTCAGATCTCTGATGCTATAGTGAATGGGGATAATTTTTTCCCGGTAATTGACTTCACCGTGCTTTAAGCTGACGCGAAGGATATTAAAATGAACGGGTTCGCTGGCCAATTTCAATGTATCCGGGCTAAACCGTGCGATCAAATCATCAAAATTGAAATTTTTTCTTTTTTGAATAATCGTGACCCGCGGGTGGTCAAAAGTAAGTTCGGATATTTCGTATGTTTTAGAGAGCAATTTTAATATGGCAAAATCAACGCTCACCCCCTTTGTACTGAAGAATAGGGTGTCTTTCTTTGATTCATAAATCTTAAGGTTGCTAAAATGGACAAAACCGGTAAATGGATTGACATACGCCCAGTCCATCGTGATTTCCCGGCCGGTGTATCGCACATCATACTTTTCGATAAGGTATTTTGTAATCGGAGATATAAACAAAATTACGAGGACGACCGTCCCTACAAGGGTGCAGCAAAGAACCAGGAAGATACGTTTCAATCTAGTTCTTGCCATCTTTATTTTTCTAATGTATTCGGAAGCAATTCCCACGAGGAAGAATTAGTTAGTCCGGCGCTTGACTTAAAATGGAACGTTTGTCTTTTCGACGACTGGCGTAAAGTACTCCCTCACGAAAGCATGCTGTTGATTCGTCGTCATTTGGTCAGCGTGCCGAATCTCGATCTTTATGTTGTCAAACAGAAGGTCGGCCTTCAACAAGTTTAGCAACTCGTTTTTGGCCGTCGTGGGACCGAACAGAACTACTTCCTGATAATTTCTAATGGTATCCATTAACCTTTTGTAATAGCCCAGTAGCAGGTGTTGCTCTTTGTTGTGCATGAGATTTTCGCTCTTTTTCAAACTCTGCTCCTTTTCCGAGTGGGAAAATTTTGATTCGATCAGAATTGTCACGATGGAGTCGTTGGTCAGGGCCATCAAGTGAGCAACGGAATGATCCATCCAAATTCCCAGGTGTTTGTTCCTCTTCATTTCATTGCCGACATGTAAAATTTCTGTGCCATCCCCGAAGTCATAACATCTATTTAGCAGATAAAAATGTAGAAATTAAGCCACAATTTCAGACCGACAAGAGTTGAATTTTTTAACGGACGACACAGCCGTGACGGGAACGAAACCTGACTACAATGGTCGGTCACTTTTAGATTTTTGCTCGGTTGAACAAGGGATGCTATGAAGAAATTGTCGCCGTGTCCAGCCAGTATGAACTGAGGGTCGCCACGACCTTTCGAAGCCCTTCGTAACTATCCGGCTTGACAATGTAGGTATTTGCACCCAAGTCATAGCATTTCCGGATTTCCGATTCGTTTTTAGCGGTCGTGAAAATGATGACGGGTATTTTTTTTAGGCGTGGGCTTTGCTTTATTTCTTTCAACACTTCCCGCCCGTCTTTTTTAGGCATGTTCAAATCCAGGAGAATAAAAAGGATGGAAGTACCGGCCAAATCATGAGACAAGATGTCCATTAAATCACTTCCATCGATTGCAAAGTCAATGTCTACATCAATTTTATTTTCCTGAAAGGCCGACAACACCAGCATCCTGTCATCTTCGTCGTCGTCTGCAATGATTACTCGCTTTTTTACCATCTTATGTTGGTTACGATTTCCACAAACTCATAATTTCATAAGACCGATGATTGTGGATGAATTTTCTCAAATTTACTATACGGCGTTCATATCCAACAGATCCACCTACAGAATTACTTTGCAAAAGACAAGAGGGTAATCGGTCCCTCGGGACTGAAACAAAGGTTGTTTTACAAAATCGGGTTCTTTCGTTACGTGACCGCACCGGTATTATAGCCTTTCCTCTGTCATAAGAAGCAGTTGCCCGTCGGGTAGCGTCGGGTCTGCCGGAAGGCACAAGGCGGAAAATCGTGGAATTACTTCCACGTCATCTAAAAATCTTGCTGCAAATTAAAATTGGAATTTGTGGTCTGTGGCAAACTATCACTCTGATTTTCAATACATTGACAAGATCGTGCATAATAATACCCACATTGGGTTTTATGGCCCTTTTGTTGAATAGTCTATGCCTTTAACACGTTGAATCTGGCTATTCCAGCGGGGATTCAGATGGGTTTTATGAATTTATTCTGTCTAAATTGAACCTGCTGACGCTGGAAAAAGGTTCGGCTGTTGTTTTACGAAGAATTCTTATGCAAAAAATATTGGTGGTTGACGATGACCGTGACATGCGCCAGGTGCTGGCCAAATACCTGTTGAAATTTAATTATCAGGTAATTGAGGCAAGCAGCGGAAAAAGCGCCCTGGATATCCTTGAAAAAGGAGAGCCTGACCTGATCCTCTGTGATTTTAAGCTCGGGGACATGAATGGTACGGCGTTGTTAACAAAAATAAAGGAAAAATACCTGCACATTCCGGTGATCTTTATCACGGGGTATGGCGATATCAAAGTCGCCGTTGAGGTTATGCGGCTGGGGGCTTATGACTATGTAACCAAGCCGTTATTTCCCGATGAAATACTTCTCACCATCCGCAAAGCGCTCAAGAAAAAAGAGGCTCCTGAAATTTCAGCTCCCTCTTTGCTGATCGAAAAAAATCCGGTCCCTCAGATTTCCGGTCAGTATATTTTTGGTAACAGTGCGGTTTTCAATACCCTTTTGGAGCAAATTAATCGCGTGGCGCCGACCAATTACAGCGTAATCATTTACGGTGAAACCGGAAGTGGAAAAGAGGGTATTGCCCAGGAAATACATAAACGCAGCAAGCGAAGAAACAAACCGTTTGTGGCCATTGATTGCGGCGCACTGTCCAAGGAACTGGCGAGCAGTGAATTATTTGGTCACGAGAAGGGCGCATTTACTGGCGCGCTCTTTCAAAAAACAGGAAGTTTTGAAGTGGCCAACGGGGGTACGATTTTTCTGGATGAGATCACCAATCTGCCCTATGATGTCCAAGTCTCCCTGCTGCGGGTAGTTCAGGAAAGGAAAATGCGCAAAGTGGGGGGAATGCACGATACGGACCTGGATGTTCGGATTATTATTGCCAGCAATGAGAGGTTGTGGGACAGCGAACGAAAAAATATCACAAAATTCAGGGAAGATTTGTTTCATCGTTTTAACGAATTCACCATTACCGTGCCTCCGTTGCGTGAGAGGCAAGAGGATATAAAAACATTTGCGGATCATTTCCTGCATATCACCAACCTGGAATTAGAAAAAAATATCAAAGGATTTACCTCGGAAGTGGAGGCCATATTTCACAGTTACATCTGGTATGGCAATCTTCGCGAGTTGAAGAATGTGATTAAACGGGCGGCATTGCTTACGGACGGAGACCTCATCGAAGTTCGTACCCTCCCCTTCGAAATTTCTAATTTTTCTAAACTGCAATTCGATGAGAATCTTCCGCCGGCAGAAACCGACCCGAACGCACTCTCTTCACCGGTCGCGGCGCCCGAAGAAACCCAGGAAACTTTGCGAGGGGCTGGAATAGATGCCGAGTATGAATTGATCCTGAGTGTGCTAAAAAAAGTCAAATTTAATAAAACCAAGGCAGCCAAAATTCTAAATATCGACCGTAAAACCCTTTACAATAAATTAGACCAATATCAGCTGCTTAACAAAAAGTAATGTCAAAAACAGAGGAATTAACTCTTCATCATCTCGACGATCTCGCTGAACCCCAGGATGAAGATTCTCACCAGACCATTCTGGAGCTAGCCGGAAGTACCGAAGAACTCCTGCAGTTTGGATATTGGAGCTGGGACCCCAAGAAGGAAACCATGAAATGGAGCAAAGGAATGTACGTTCTGATGGATTTCGATCCAGACGCTGTACATGGATTGGAACTCACCATGGAGTTTTACCGAAATCACGTCATCCCGGAAGATCGAGAAAAACTGAAAACCGTTTTTGACAAGGCGAAGACCAACAAAGAAAAATCGGTAGAGTACAAGCACACAGTTATTACCCGCCGGCAGCAGAGAAAGATATTCCACTCCAAGGTAAAAATAGTCATTGACCATCGCGGGAATGTGAAAAACATTGTAGGCATTACCCGTGATATTACCGAATCTACCCTATTGCGTGATGCCCTGAACAATTACAGACGGATGGTGCAGGAAAAGGAAGATTTTTTGGGTCACGGATCCTGGGAGTGGGACTTGATTGACAAAAAAACAATCTGGTGGTCAGATGGGATGTATAGGCTTTTCGGGTATGATCCCCGGGTCGAAAAATCGCAGGTTGATTTCCGCGAAGATTTCTATAAACTCCATTTAACAGAGGAGACTCTTGACAAGGCCTGTCTCCAGTTGAAAGAGAGCCTGAAAAAAGGAGACAACAATTATGCATTCATTTATGAGATAAAAAACCGGAAGGGTGAAACGAAGATATTAGAGTCTAATGGCAAAATTGTCCGGGACAAAACGGGCAAGGGTGTAAAGCTGATGGGAACTACCCGTGATGTAACTCAAATCAAAAAATATGAATTTGACCTGGAGCAAAAAATTTCGGAACTCAATCGCTTAAGCAAAGAATTGGAAGACTCCGCTTACGCAGCTTCTCATGATCTTCAGGAACCGCTCCGTAAAATATCAACTCTTATTGACCGGCTGCAATATAAATTTAACGGAATTTTGGCGGAGGACGGTAGAAAATACATAGACCGGATTCAGTCGGCCACCAAAAATGCACGATCGCTCGTTGAGAGCTTGCTGGAGTTTTCACGCATCACGCACGAGACACAAACCTTCAGGGAAACGGATCTGAATATCCTTCTCCGGGAAGTTAAAGGCGATCTGGAATTAAAAATAGAAGAAACACATACGATTATTACCTCCGGTAAATTACCTACGCTGGAAGCATCTTCCCCTCAGCTGAAACAATTATTTTCCAATATTATTTTGAACTCGATTAAGTTTAAGAAACCCAATGTATTACCATTGATCGATATACGAAGCAGAAGTTTAGGAAAAGCCGAAATACAAAATCATCGCCTGGATTTTACTATACCCTATGTCCTGATTACCATTAAAGACAACGGCATCGGGTTTGACGAAGAGTACGCCACAAAAATATTCCAAATGTTCAGCCGTTTACATGGCAAGTCGGAATATCCCGGGGCCGGCATTGGCCTGGCCCTTTGCAAAAAAATAATAGAAAGTCACAAGGGGCGAATTTTTGCCACGGCTGCAGCTGACGATGGTGCCGTTTTCTCAATAATCCTTCCGGAGAAACACGTCTAACATGGATCATGCGGTATCCTCTCTCCTGCCGGTTCGCATTCTTATTATTGACGATGATGAAGACGATTTTTGGCTCGTCAACGATTTTATCAAAGACATTTCCCAGCAAAAATTTCAAGTCGATTGGTGCCCCAATTACAAAAAGGGATCTACTGCTTTGCAAAATTCAACGCACGATATTTATTTCATCGATTATCACCTTGGCGCAAAGACGGGTATCGATTTACTTCGGGAAGCGATGGAGTATGAATGCAAAGAGCCGATCATACTGCTCACGGGTCAGGGGAACCCGAAGATCGATCTTGAAGCCATGCGTTCGGGGGCGGTGGATTATCTGATCAAATCTCAATTAACAAGCGAACAACTTGATCGATGCATCCGGTACTCATTGGAACGGGCAGCAACGCTCAGAGAATCCCGGGCGAATGAACGTAAATTCCGGACCATTTTTGAACGCAGTAAGGATGTGATTTTTATCGCTAATAATCAACTGGATTTCATCCATGTAAACAGCGCGGCGACCGATCTTTTTGGATATGACGCTAGTGAATTGCACGCCTTAAATCTCGCCGAATTATTTGTCCACCGTTCTGAAAAAGAAGAAATCATAAAAAAATTAGACGAACAGAAGGAAGTAATCGATTACAAAATCGAACTACTTAGCAAAGATCAAATTGAAAAAAGCTGCGTGCTCTCGGCCTCGCTTGAAACGGATGCTTCAGGGAACCCCTATATTCAAGGGATTATTCACGATATCTCCATATTAAAGAAGGTAGAGGAAATCAACCTGCAAGCCGAAAAACTGGAAGCCAAAGGTATTGTAATCCGTACCCTTGCCCACGAGATCAGAAACCCTCTTCACAATATCATTCTTTCCCTGGGGTTTTTGAAAACCGAAACGACTAGCGAAAATCAGGAGTTTTTGAAGGTCATTGATCGAAACAGCAAACGAATCAATGACCTTATCAATGAGCTCATGGATTCGAATCAATACTACAAAATGAAACTGGAGGTCACTCCCCTGCAGGTCGTTATGAAGGAAACCATTGAAACGGCCGTGGACCGGATTCAGCTAAGAAAAATTAAATTAAATGTCTCCTTCCCGTCCTCCGACGCCCAGGCGCTGGTTGACAAGGAAAAAATGAAAATAGCATTTCTCAATATTATAGTAAATGCTATTGAAGCCATGGAGGAGGATAAAGGTGAGTTAACGATCACCATTTCATCTCAACCGAATTTTCATAAGGTTCAGATAAAAGACAACGGCCGTGGAATGAGCGCGGAAAACACGTCCCGGTTATTTGAACCTTATTTTACGACCAAACCGGAAGGGATGGGTCTCGGATTAGCATCTGCCCTTGCCATACTGCAATCGCACAAAGCAGAGATTGAAGTATCCTCCATCGTCAATGAAGGCACGACGTTTACCATAACTTTTCCTGCTCTGTGAGAATTAAAAAGATCTTAGACCCCCATTTTTCTAAAATACAGATGAACTACCGACGCGCTTTCCTGATGATCGTAACCCTCGGCTGGGTAAATCCTTGCTTATGTCAAGTGCCCCAACAAAAGCAAGTCTCGGCAGATCCCGTGTTGCGGGATAGAACTAAACTTTCTCTGGAATTGATCCAACTCCGCGATTCGATCAACAGCGAACTGGAGTTCATCACTCTGCGGGTGGATACGTCCATTGTAAAGCAGCGCTACATTGAACGCGCTAAAAAGAAACTCAAAATTGAAAAAAATGAAGTTGAAGAAGCTATCAAAAATGTTTTAAATGCAACTCAAGACACATGGGATTACTTTGTGCGTGAGATGGCCAACAACACGGTCATTCAGATCGGCTATGAATATCATCAGGTAAAAAAGGAGTTATTCAAATCCATCTCCCAAAATCGCCAAAATGGGTGGCGCAAGGGATAAAAAATCCACGAATCTGCGGAGAGTTCTCCACGCTAATGCATCGATTCCCATTCCCCAATACTAAGAATACAGGTCTGAGGCTGTCAAAACGCCAGGAGCGGCTTTTGATGATATCCGGATAACCAACAATGAATATGAAAACCGAAATAAACGTTAACCAAGTCCTCCACGGTCTTTTGAAAATTAATAGCGATCGGGTGGAGGGTTATCGGAATGCGGCACAGGGAACATTCGAAGTGGATTTGAAGACAATTTTTACGAACATGGCCGATGAAAGCAAGAAAAATGCATTCGCGTTGATCCGTGAAATAAATAAATCAGGAAGTGAAACGGTGGAGAACTTGTGCCCTGTCTGCCTGGGGGCAATATCAAAATTTAATGGCAAGTATCCGAGGGCAATTAGGGATTCCTGCGAATTCGGAAAAGATGCGCAAACCGCCTATCGTAATGCCATTTCATTCAATGAATTGACTACGGTAGCCCGTAATATGGTTCGGAATCAGCAAGTGGCCATGAAGGTCTCGTTTGATTTTATCAAGAATTTCAGGGAAACGAATTTGCCCCCCATCAGTTTAAACTAAACACATAAAACATCTCGTTTGATCGGCGGCTGATGCCTGTGAATTATCCGCGTCGTTTTTCACTCTGGCTATCCAACATAGGCTCCTTGATTATCGCAAAATGCTTAATAAATGACTGCATGGAACGATTTTTTGTTCTGTCCGTGGAGTTTATTAAAAACCAAACTGTGCAGCCGCACTCAAGTTTGGGTTAAGAAAGAGGTTACAGCGTCATGAAAGTGAAAACAAATACCTTGGAGGAGCTACTATCCCCCTTACGTCAATTCTTTCAAAAGGACGGTTTTACCCGAAAGGACGTAAATGAAAAGCCTCCACTACGATCAGCGCTGTTCAGTACGGATCAAATGGAGCACCATGCAGGACAGCTTGCCCAATCCCATCAGTTAAGTTCCCGCCATGCGCCTGAAAAACTTCTAAAAAGACTAGCTGAAAATGAAGAAATATTGTTCCGTGTAACAGCCCTCCTACAAGTAGCGGTAAGGGAAAAAACACCTGTGATGCCCGCCGGTGAATGGTTGCTGGATAACTTCTATTTGATTGAAGAACAGATTCGAACCGGTAAACGCTATTTACCCAAGGGATACAGTAAAGGATTACCCCAACTTCGAAGCGGTCCTTCCGCAGGATTTCCGCGGGTGTATGACATTGCCATTCAAATCATATCCCACAGCGATGGTCATCTTGACATTCACAGACTTTCCAAGTTCATGGAGGCCTATCAAAAAGTAAGGCCTCTCACCTTGGGTGAATTGTGGGCGATACCCATCATGCTGCGCCTGGCATTGCTGGAAAATCTTAGGCGTGTGGCGGCCCGGATCGGCATTGACCGGATCGACGCGGACCTTGCTCATCATTGGGCTGACCTGATTCTTGAAACGTCAGAAAAAAATCCCAAAAACCTCGTATTGGTGATTGCCGATTTGGCCCGATCTGCTCCCCCTATGGTGAGTGCCTTCGTGGCTGAACTCACGCGCAAACTCCAATGGAAAGGTCCGAACCTGTCCTTTGTGCTAACCTGGATTGAACAGCACTTGTCGGAGACCGGATTCTCCATTAATTCTCTTGTCCTCGCTGAAAATCAAAAGCAATCTGCCGATCAGGTTTCGATGAGTAACAGCATTAACAGTTTGCGGTTTCTATCAAAAATGGATTGGCGTGAATTTGTAGAGACCATGAGTATCGTGGAGCAAACCTTACGCGAAGATCAGGGCGGCATTTATTCAGCCATGGATTTCAATACACGCGATAATTACAGGCATTTGGTCGAAGGAATAGCCAAACAAAGTAAGGTATCTGAAAATGACGTGGCCCGGATTGCACTCAACCTCGCGCAGGAAAGTTTCGCAAAAAATAAAGAGGATAACCGGAAAGCGCACGTGGGATATTACTTGCTGGGGAAAGGAGTAGTCCTTACCCGGAAATTGGCCAACGCCCGGTTGTCCCCTTCACAAACACTGCGAAAAATCGTTAGCCGGAATTCGTATGGAATTTATATTGTCGCTACAACGCTGATCACCTTGGGAATTGGCACCGGGTTATTTGTGCGAGCGTATTATGACGGTGTGCACTCGTATTTACTGGCCGTCGTGACGATCCTCTCATTGCTGGCCGCCAGCCATTTCGCCTTCGCCCTGGTCAATTGGCTGGCTACACTGTGGGTAAAACCATCTCCTCTTCCGAGGATGGATTTCTCCTCGGGAATTCCGGAGCAATACCAAACCATGGTCGTGGTGCCCACGATGATCGTTAATTCACAACAAGCAGAAAAATTAATTGAAGATATTGAAGTGCATTTTCTTTCCGACCGCGATCCACATCTTCTTTTTGCACTCGTAACCGACTTTCCCGACGCGAAGCAGCAAACCATGCCAGAGGATCTTGCCTTGATTAATCAAGTGCAAAAACGTGTGGAAGAACTTAACCGGAAATATGGAAGGGCACAAAACGACACCTTCTTTCTTTTTCACAGACCCCGTCAATGGAACGACTCGGAGAAAATCTGGATGGGGTATGAACGCAAACGAGGGAAGCTCAGTGAATTAAACGAACTGCTTCGGGGTGGAGCAAAAGACCGGTTTTCAGTCATCGTCGGCGAATCCAGAATTTATTCCCGGGTGAAGTATGTAATCACCCTTGACTCGGATACACAACTGCCCCGTGAAGCAGCTTGGAAACTGGTGGGCATTATGGCACATCCCTTAAATCAACCTGTTTACGACAGTCAAACCAAAAGAATAATTGAGGGGTATGGAATTATTCAACCTCGGATCGCTATCAGCCTGCAGGGTGCGACCCGTTCGCGGTATACTCAGATGCACGAGAACGACGCGGGCATAGATCCGTATACCCGTGTCACTTCCGACGTTTATCAGGACGTTTTCAAAGAGGGGTCATTTATCGGTAAGGGCATTTATGATCTTGATGCCTTTGAAAAAGTGTTGCACAATCGTTTTCCGGAAAACAGAATTCTAAGCCACGACCTTTTGGAGGGTTCCTACGTTCGCTGCGGCTTTGCCAGCGATGTACAGTTTTACGAAGAATATCCCTCTCGCTATCGCGAAGATATCATTCGCCGGCACCGGTGGATCCGGGGAGATTGGCAAATTGGAAATTGGTTTCTGCCCTTTGTACCGGACAGCGAGGGGCGCCTCCAAAAAAATTCGATTACGGCCTTATCACGTTGGAAAATATTTGACAACCTGAGAAGGAGTTTAGTTCCGATTGCTCTTGTTCTTCTACAGATCCTGGGTTGGACGGTTTTACCTTCGTTTTGGTTCTGGACCTTGAGCATTATTACGATCATTATGCTGCCTCCGGTAATTATTTCTTTATGGAACATAGGGCAGAAATCGGAGGAAATTGATGTCCTGCAGCACGTCGAAAATGCCGTGCGTGCTACGTACAAAAATGTTTTTCAGGCTGTTTTTACGTTGATCTGTTTACCCTATGAAGCGTACATCAGCGCCGATGCAATTATCCGAACGTGCTGGAGGGTGTTAATAAGTCATAAAAAGCTTTTGGAATGGAGTCCTTCGGGATTCGTACAAAAACAAAGGGCTACTTTCCTTATGGTATATGCCATGATGTGGATAGTTCCCGTAGTTTTTGCTGCTGTCGTTACATATCTTTTGAATTTTTCGCCCGATTCTTTGGTGGTGGCTTCCCCCTGTCTGATTTTGTGGCTATTATCTCCGGCGATCGTTTGGTGGTTCAGTCAGCCTCTTCCTTCGAACAAAACCAAAGTAACGGAAGCTCAAAAAATTCTTCTGCGGGAGTTGGCAAGAAAAACCTGGGCGTTCTTCGAAAATCTTATCGGCCCTGGAGATAATTGGCTACCGCCGGATAACCTTCAGCAGTACCCTATACCGGTTATTGCGCATCGTACTTCGCCCACCAACATGGGTATTGCATTATTGGCCAATTTAATGGCCTACGACTTTGGCTATTCGACGACGACTCAACTTATTGAACGCACAAAAAACGCGTTGGATAGCATGGCAAAGCTGGAACGTTATGCCGGTCACTTTTACAATTGGTACGACACCCAATCCCTTCAACTATTACAACCGAAATATATTTCGACCGTAGACAGCGGAAATCTGGCCGGGCACTTGCTTACGCTTCGACAGGGCTTACACGCTGTCCCCGATGAAAAGTTCATTGGCCGGAAATTATGGTTAGCCCTTCATGATACGCTGCGAATCATAACCAAAGAAATAAAAGATTCAGAACATGTTGAATTCAGTGAGATTCAAAAAAGTTTTGAAGAAGTCTTCAACAATCCCCCACAGGTATTGGAGGACGTGAAAAATTCTCTTGAAAAACTCCTCCGCGGTTATCACGGCTGGTCTACCGCCTTTGCTGGCAATCCGAATTCCACTGCCGTCGGATGGGGTCGTGCCCTGGAGCAACAACTCAATTCCGCCATCCAGGAAATAACCTTTCTGGCACCCTGGCTTTCCCTTTCACCTGTTCCTGAAAAGTTTAAAAATGTAACGCTGTTATCCGAAATCCCGACGTTATCGGGATTGGCAAGACTGGACAAAGAATTGAGAACAGAGCTGACCAAGATGCAATTAACTTTGAATCCGGAGGAAAAAGATTGGCTTTCAAAATTTGAAACATCAGTCAATGAGGCCAGCACCCGGGCGAGGGAACGAATAGCCATTCTCAGTGACCTTGAGTTCACGTGCTTCAATTTTGCCGATATGGAATACGATTTTCTGTATGACAAATCGTTGCATCTCCTCGCGGTCGGATACAATGTTGAAGCTCGCCACCGCGATTCGAGTTTTTATGATCTGCTGGCCTCCGAAGCGCGACTCAGTGTGTTTGTGGCCATTGCTCAAGGAAAACTGCCTCAGGAAAGTTGGTTTGCTCTGGGCCGGAGACTCACGACATCGGGGAGTAAACAAGTTCTCCTTTCCTGGAGTGGCTCCATGTTTGAATATCTCATGCCTTTACTGGTAATGCCAACCTACGAAAATACGCTTCTTGATGAAACATTCCGGGGAGTTGTGAAGAGGCAGATCGAGTACGGACGGCAGCAAGGTGTCCCCTGGGGTATTTCAGAATCTTGTTATAATATTGTCGACGCAAGTCTCAATTACCAGTACCGGGCATTCGGTGTGCCCGGGCTGGGTTTCAAACGTGGTTTGGGTCAGGACCTGGTCATCGCACCTTATGCATCCGCTCTTTCCCTGATGATCGACCCAGCTGCGGCCTGTCTCAATCTGGAAAAACTTACGACTCTGGGATTTCAGGGTAATTATGGATTTTATGAATCGATAGACTATACCCTTGGACGTTTGCCTAGAGGAGTGTCACATGTATTGATTCAGACATTCATGGTTCATCATCAGGCGATGAGCTTGCTTTCGCTGGGGTACTTGCTGCTGGATCGACCGATGCAAAAAAGATTCGAAGCGGATCCTCAATTTCAGACGGCTCTGCTGCTGCTACAGGAGCAGGTTCCCAAGACAATAGGATTTTACTCTGCAGCTCAGGATAAGGAGGATATTACTCATGTTTCTCCAAATTCCGAAATACGTTTTATCTCGACTGCGGATACTCCTTTGCCTGAAGTTCAACTCTTGTCAAACGGTCGCTATCATGTCATGGTGACCAATGCAGGTGGCGGGTATAGCCGATGGAAAGACAAGGCCGTGACGCGCTGGCGCGAAGACACCACCTCTGACAATTGGGGAACGTTCTGCTATGTACGAAACCTCGACAATAGCGAATTCTGGTCAACAGCCTATCAGCCCACCTTAAAAAAACCGACTACCTATGAGGCTATATTTTCTCAGGGACGCGTAGAGTTCCGTCGATTGGACGACAAGGTGGAAACCTATACCGAAATTATAGTTTCTCCCGAGGATGATATCGAAATCCGGCGCATTCGTCTCACCAACCATTCGAAATCAAAAAAGAATATTGAAATCACAAGTTACGCCGAAGTTGTATTGGCTCTTCCCGCTGAAGAATCGTCCCATCCGGCATTCAGTAATCTTTTTGTTCAGACAGAAATTATTCCACATCAACAAGCTATTCTTTGTACCAGACGGCCTGGTTCCAATGAAGAGAAGCCACCATGGATGCTCCACTTGATGAAAGTTAACGGGGTTGAAGTACGTCAGATTTCGTATGAAACAGACCGGGATAAATTCATTGGTCGAGGGAAAAGTCTGGTTGAACCGCGGGTCATGACAGTTTCCGAGCCCCTTTCCGGTTCGCAGGGGTCCGTGCTTGACCCTATTGTCTCCATCCAATCAAGAATGATCCTGGAGCCGGAAGAAATTATCATCGTCGACGTTATTACAGGCATTACCGAAACACGTGATGGGTGTCAGGGTCTGTTGGATAAATATCAGGATCGACAACTCAGGAATCGCGCGTTCGAATTGTCATGGACGCACAGTCAGGTGATATTAAGACAAATCAATGCAACCGAAGCCGATGCACAGTTCTACAGTCGCCTAGCCAGTTCAGTGATTTACTCAAACCCTGTGTTACGGGCAAGTCCCGATATTCTTATCAAAAATCAAAAAGGGCAGTCTGGGTTATGGAGTTACTCCATTTCCGGCGACTTGCCCATTGTGCTTTTGCAAATATCCGATACGTCAAACATTACCCTGGTGATGCAACTTATGCAAGCCAGAGCTTTTTGGCAGCTGAAGGGCTTGATGACTGACCTTGTTATTTTAAACGAAGATTACAGTAGCTACCGGCAATTTTTGCAAGATCAGATTCAGGGACTTGTCATGGCCGGGTTTACCATCAATGTAGCCAACAAACAAGGTGGAATTTTTATTCGTTCAGCGGACCAGATTTCGGCCGAAGATCGAATACTGCTTCAAACCGTTGCCCGGGTGATCTTTTCCGATACCCGCGGAAATTTAATTGACCAGGTAAACAGGCGTTCAAAGCCAAAAGCCAATATTCCCTATTTGCCGGTCGTCGCATTTCATCCCTCACGGGATAAAGTAGTCCCTCCCGAAGGCCTGCAGTTCTATAACGGTCTGGGAGGCTTCAGTACCGATGGGCGGGAGTATGTTATCACGCTAAGTGGCAAACGCGCGACTCCACTGCCCTGGATCAATGTGATCGCCAATCGCAATTTCGGTACCATTCTATCCGAAAGCGGATCTTCCTACACGTGGTCAGGGAATGCTCACGAATTCAGGCTAACGCCGTGGAACAACGATCCGGTGACTGACAGCAGTGGAGAAACGTATTACATCCGGGATGAAGAAACCGGTCAATTTTGGTCGCCTATGGCTCTGCCACGGGAAGGGAAGTCACCCTATATCACACGGCACGGATTCGGGTACACCGTTTTTGAGCACAGCGAAGACGGAATTGCCTCTGAAGTATGGGTCTATGTAGACCCGGAAGCATCCATTAAATTTATCGTTCTGAAAATCCAAAACCGGTCGGGTAGATCGCGTAAACTTTCTGCAACGGGGTATGCGGAATGGGTGTTGGGCAGCGAACGACCAAAATCGGCGCTGCACATAATTGCTGAAATCGATTCAAACACGGGTGCCCTGTTTGCCAGGAATCCATACAATTCAGAATTTCAAAATCAAGTCGCTTTTTTTGATGTAGACGATGCATTATTCACGTTTACAACTGACCGCACTGAATTTTTAGGACGCAATGGGACCATTCAAAACCCTGATGCCATCAAGCGTGTAAGGCTTTCCGGTAATAGTGGAGCAGGGCTCGATCCCTGTGCAGCCATACAAGTGCCTTTTGAGCTGGAAAATGGCCAGAATCGGGAAATCATTTTCCGCATGGGCACTGGAAAAGACATTCAGAGCGCCGTTTCAACGATTCGTCAATTCCGTGGAGGTGAGGCGGCAGTAAGGTCTTTGGAAAAAGTGCGTGCGTTTTGGAAAAACACACTGGGATCAGTTCAAGTAGAAACGCCGGATCCCGCGTTGAATATCCTTTCGAATGGATGGTTGATCTATCAGGTTATATCGTGCAGGCTCTGGGGTCGCAGCGGGTTTTATCAATCGGGCGGTGCGTTTGGATTTCGCGATCAGCTTCAAGACGTGTTAGCCTTACTTCATATTGAACCGCAGTTGACCCGGCAACAAATTTTACTTTCAGCCTCCCGTCAGTTTTCGGAAGGCGACGTGCAACATTGGTGGCATCCTCCGTTGGGGCGAGGTGTACGAACGCAGTGTTCTGATGATTTTATCTGGTTGCCCTATGCAACGTGCCGCTACGTAACGAGTACGGGTGATTCCCAAATACTCGATGAACCTGTCCCCTTTATTGAAGGCCGGAGACTCAATATACACGAAGAATCCTATTATGACCTTCCGCTTGTCGCGGAACTGAAGACAAGTTTGTATGATCACTGCAAAAGATCTCTTCGTCACTCCTTTCGTTTCGGTTCGCATGGGCTGCCGTTGATCGGCTCGGGCGACTGGAATGACGGCATGAACCTGGTGGGCATCGAGGGCAAAGGAGAAAGCGTATGGCTCGCATTTTTTCTCTATGATGTGCTGACGCGTTTTAGCAAAATTGCGCGTCTGCAAAATGATACCGGCTTTGCGCTGGAATGCGACGATCAAGCCAATCAACTGAAAGAGAACATTAACAAAAATGCCTGGGACGGCAACTGGTACCTTCGTGCTTTTTTTGACAATGGCTCGCCGCTAGGGTCATCCCATAATGAAGAATGTCAGATTGATTCAATCTCCCAAAGCTGGTCGGTATTGTCGGGGGCCGGTGAAAAAACGAGAAGCGCGTTGGCCATGCAGGCGGTGGATAAACATCTCGTCGATCGGGACCAGAATTTGATTAAGCTATTAGAGCCGCCTTTTTCCAACTCAACGTCTGACCCGGGATACATAAAAGGCTATGTTCCCGGCGTTCGGGAAAACGGAGGACAGTATACACATGCTGCCGTTTGGATGGTAATGGCTTTTGCAAAACTGGGGGACCCTAAGCGAACCTGGGAGTTATTAAAAATGGTTAACCCGATCAATCATGGCAAAACAGAAGCAGAAATTTCGGTCTATAAAACGGAGCCCTATGTAACCGCTGCAGATGTTTACGGGGTATCCCCGCATAACGGTCGGGGCGGATGGACGTGGTACACCGGTTCTGCCGGGTGGATGTATCAGCTTATCCTGGAGTCATTCCTTGGATTGAAACTTGATGGAAACCAGTTAACCGTTGAACCCTGTGTCCCAGAAGACTGGAAATCGTTCTCTGTATCCTACTTCTACCGGCAAACCCACTATGCCATTGAAGTGACGCAAATGCTTGGCGGCACGGGCTGGCTCAGGGTGGATGACGTTGAGCAGTCCGACGGAGTTATCCATCTTCTGGATGATCGGGCGGAGCACAGAGTGAACATAAGCATCGGCCAAAAACTTACGCCAACCAACCAAATCGCTGATGTTGGCTTGAGTAAACTAATCCACAAATAATACTATGTTTCCACGATTTACGATCCGTTGTACTGTCTCCGCCGGCAAATCGGCCCTACTGATTCTGGCAAGGTTTTTACTTGTAGGTTAAAATAGGCTATGAACAAAAAGAAAATATTGGTGATTGACGATGAAGAAGATTTTGGTTTTCTGATGAAAAGCTTCTTCAAGACCAGGAACTTTGACGTTTACATCGCCTTTACGCTCGCCGACGGAATGCGAATCCTGAAGGAGGAGAAACCTGACGTCATATTTTTAGACAATAATTTACCGGATGGATTGGGATGGGGTGAAACAGAATATATTTTAGTCAATTATCCGACGTCTCAATTAAATCTCATCAGCGCACTGAATATCCCAAAAACATCAACTTCTTCTTTCCGTATTTTGGAAAAACCACTTCGTTGGGAAGAGTTGAATGAAATGTTCGATTCCGGTTCCCTCCCCCAAAAGAGAGTTTCTTAAAAAAATTGAATCCTACCTGATTGTGGGGTAGACCAGTCTTAGGCCCCCGGGTAAGAAGCACACGGCTTGATCCTACTGATGGGACGGCACATCCCTTTTAGATTGTGACTGGTCATATTCTTTCTAACTTTATCACATGAATTCTGAGTTGCTATATGTCCTTTGGGCAGATGACGAGAGGGATGATCACCCATTTTTCGAGGAAAGACTATCTATCAACCGACCACCGTCCATAAATGAATAAAATAATGAAATCGGCTCCTTCGCAAAATAAAAACAAATCAGCCAGCGGGAAGTTACCTAGAGAACGCTCTTTTCCGGTGGTTGCCATTGGCGCATCGGCAGGTGGTTTAGAAGCCGTAACACAACTTTTACAAAATCTCGCCCCCCATACGGGGATGGCTTTTATTTATGTGCAACACCTCAGTCCCGACCATAAAAGTATTCTTACTTTACTTTTAGCAAAGACCACATCGATGAAGGTCCAAGAGGTAAAAGACAAAATGTTTATAGAGCCGAATAATTTATATATCATCCCCCCCGACAAAGAAATGGTCGTGGTAGACGGACATATGAAGCTAACACCCCGGACAAAAAAACGGATCGTTCATTTACCGATTGACACTTTTTTTTGCTCCCTGGCCGAGAAGCATCAGGATCACGCCATAGGTATTATTCTTAGCGGGAGTGCAAGTGATGGCACGCGCGGATTGACCGCCATAAAAGAGATGGGTGGGTTAACGTTTGCCCAGGATGATTCGGCCAAATTCAATAGTATGCCACAGTCGGCGATTACGGCCGGGGTTGTCGATTTTGTTTTATCGCCAAAAGAAATTGCCCATGAATTAACCCGCTTAAGCAAATATGACTTTGGGGAGAGCAACGCTTTGCGAGGAGATAAAGAAGATGAAATTGAAAACGGCCACTCCGGTTTAAAAACGATTGTCCATCTTTTACACAGAGAAACGGGTGTTGATTTCAGTCATTACAAAATGGCCACCATTAAAAGGCGGGTCTTTCGCCGGATACTCCTTCATAAAATAAAGTCCGTGAAGGAATACGCAAAACTTATAGCTGAAAAAAGTGATGAAATAAATATCCTATATCAGGATTTGCTTATTAATGTGACCGGATTTTTCAGAGATACTGATGCGCACCAGTATTTAAAAACCACCGTCTTCCCCCGGCTTCTCAAAAGCAAGAAAGCGGGCGAAACATTGCGTTTATGGATACCGGCCTGCTCGAGCGGCGAAGAAGCCTATTCTATCGCGATGAGCATTCTTGAAATACAAAGTAACAAATCACTCAACACACCGGTTCAGATTTTCGCAACGGACCTAAGCGAAAAGGCAATTGGCAAAGCCCGTATTGGCGAGTATTCCGCAAACGAAGTTGGATCGGTTTCGCCCAAACGTCTTCAGCGCTTCTATTCAAAATCCGGCAATAATTATCGCATCGCCAAAGTGATTCGCGATATGTGCGTGTTTGCCACACACAATATTTTGAGAGATCCGCCTTTTTCGCGGGTCGATTTTATCAGTTGCTGCAACCTGCTTATTTATTTGGATGCGATCGCGCAGAAAAAAGTAATTACCACCTTTCATTATTCGTTAAATGATGGAGGCTATCTAATGCTCGGCAAATCAGAAACCATTGGTGCCTCAAGCCAACTGTTTTCGATTACCAATACCAAGTTTAAAATTTATTTGCGTAAAAAGAATTCAGGGTCACGCATATTGCCCGAACTTTTACCGCGACCTGCCAGCATAGCTGAAAAAGGCATCCCAGCAAGATTTCCGAAAAATGTCCGCACTCAGGAAACTGGTTTTGATCAGGACATTGATGCCGTTATTCTTTCCAGGTACACGCCGGCCGGCGTCGTAATCAACCGCGCGATGGAAATCCTGCAGTTCCGGGGTGCAACGGATCCATTTCTCAAGCACTCCACGGGAAAAGCAAGTCTGAACATTTTAAAAATGGTGAGGCCTGAAATTGCTTTTGAGCTTCGAAATGCCATTTCAAAAGCTGTTAAGACAAAACAAACTGTACGCAAAGCCCGGATCGAAATGAAGACCGATGCTGCCCTGACGGTTGTTGATATCGAGGTACTTCCTCTGGCGATAGAATGGGAAGAACCTCTGCTGCTCATTCTGTTCATCGCGGCCGAGCAGGTGGAAACACTTTTCCCTCACGAAAAAGGCAAACGAAATAGCTCCATCAAAAAGGACCGAAGGATAAAGAAATTAGAAGATGAATTGACGGCCGTTCGTGCCGATATGCATTCTTTTACCCAGGATCAGGAAGCCTTTAACGAAGAATTGCAGAGCACCAACGAGGAAGTCGTTTCCAGTAATGAGGAATTACAAAGCGTGAATGAAGAATTGGAGACTTCGAAGGAAGAAATAGAATCGGCCAACGAAGAACTCACGACGACGAACCAGGAATTGCAAACGCGCAACGACCTTCTTAACGAATCGTATTACTATTCCGAAGCCATCATTGCCACCATTCACGAGCCCATGATTATTCTCGACAAATACCTTCGGATAAAATCGGCGAGTAAATCATTCTACAATACCTTTCACGTAACCGAAAAAGAAACGGAGGGAACACTGTTATACGAAGTAGGAAATAAGCAATGGAATATCCCACGTCTCCGCGAATTGCTCGAAGACATCATTCCGCGAAATTCTCAATTCCAAAATTTTGAAGTGACGCACGTCTTTCCCGGCGTCGGGGAAAAGATAATGCTGCTCAATGCGAGCCGGATTGTTCAGAAAAGCCATGGCGAGCAGCTAATTCTGCTCGCTATTAATGATATTACGGAACGTGCACAGCTGCAACGAAATGAAAAGGAGCTTCTCAAAAAAGACATTAAGGAAAGTAAATCGTATAGCCTGACGTTGGAAAAAGCGGTAGAGGAAAGAACAATGGAATTGGAGTTGGCCAACAAAACCCTCGAAGAGAAAAATTCCGAACTTAAAAAAATGAACACGGAACTTGAGGCCTTTGCCTACGTGTCCAGTCATGACCTGCAGGAGCCTTTGCGCAAAATCCAAACCTTCTCCAAACGAATCCTAGAAACGGAGGATCAGAACTTATCCGAAAAGGGGAAAGATTATTTCAGCCGGATGCAAAAAGCGGCCAGCCGGATGCAGAAACTCATTGAAGACTTACTTGCCTTCTCCCATCTTAATATAGCGGAAAGAAAATTTGAAATGACCAACCTCAATACGATCATCGACGAAGTAAAAAACGAATTCAAGGAGACGATCGAAGAAAAAAACGCAACCCTGGAAGTCAACCGGCTTGGCGAAGTGAACCTGATCCCCTTCCAGTTTCACCAACTCATGCACAATTTAGTCAGCAATGCACTTAAATTTTCTAAGCCCGGAGTCCCGCCTCAAATAATCATTACCAGCGAAATAGAAAAAGGAAATAAATTAAAAGAAGAAAAACTCTCTCCAGAAAGAATATACTGTCACATCAGCGTTTCTGACAATGGCATAGGCTTCGATCCGCAATATAAAGAACGGATCTTTGAAGTGTTTCAAAAGCTTCATAGCAAAGATGAGTATATTGGTACTGGCATCGGCCTTGCCATTGTAAAAAAAGTAGCGGAAAATCATAACGGCATCATTACCGCAACCAGTAAACTCAACAAAGGATCAACGTTTAATATCTATATCCCTGTCGCCGGATAAAATAATTATCGGTTCTACCTCTCCGGCGCGGTTGATGCTAATTCTTTTTCACTAATCTTCCATCATCCAGCTGCGCCCAGGCGGATGTTGGTTGATTATATACAAATCGACAGGTGGGAATTTCTACATTCGCCTCAATACAGCCGCTTATCGAATGTTCTATAGTTGTCATGGGCTGACCGTTTGCCATTTTATTCACTTTTCGTGCTTCCAGGGTGCATCGTGTAATGGCAACATCGATCGTATCCAGACTTACCCATTTGATTACGATCCGATCCAGTTGTCCCGTTTTTTTTACGGCTCCGGCAATTTTTGCAGCCATCTCATCCGTTGAAACAAATTGCACCTTGAACGCGCCGTAATCGGTCTTTGTGTTTGTATCAAAACTATCTTTTTCAATAAAAAAAAGGCGGTTACCCGGGTGTGATTTCACCTGCCTTCCATAGTAATAAGCAATTGTCTTTTCTATGAATCCTTTATCCAGCGGCGTTTTTGAGGTCTGACAAAATGCGACCGTACTCGCCATGGCAAAAAAGAAAATGGAATAGCCACTGATAAACAATGAATTCTTCATGTTACTTATTGCTTATAAAAAATTGTGCCATTAAACCCATCAAATCATTGCACTGCATGGGACGACCGTTGGCCTTATATTTGCCTTCGCAATCGGCTGTGCCTTTAAATCCCAAAACAAAAAAACAGAGACGAGCAATTTATTGAGTCAAATCCGCCACGTACCCGTTGAGTCACTATGAAATCACTAAAAAATTGTGTGCTTACTATCAACAGCGGTTCCTCCAGCATTAAGTTTGCGCTGTACCGAGCGGACAGCCCTTTACGGCAATTGTTTTCCGGCGAATTGGAAAAGATGGGTACGAAAAACATCCAACTCAGTTTTACTTATTCGATGAGTCATCAAAAGAATGCCATATCCGCTAATGGCGTAGGTCATGACGATGCCGCAAATTTTCTGATTGACTGGCTCGAGAAACAAGACGGTTTTGACGCCGTCAAAGGGATCGGACACAGAATAGTTCACGGTATGAGCCATGTGGAGCCTGAAAAGATCACCACCGAATTGCTGGATGAGCTGAAAGCGATCAGTGCGTATGATCCAGAACATTTACCGGACGAAATTAAATTGATAGAAATCTTCGGGAAGCGTTACCCCGAACGAACACAAGTAGCCTGTTTTGACACGTCATTTCACACGTCGATGCCCCCGGTAGCCAAATGGTTGTCCATTCCCCGTCGATTTAATGCCATGGGCATTCAGCGATACGGCTTTCATGGACTTTCGTATGCCTATCTCATGGAAGAACTTCAACGGATGGCCGGAAGAAAATCGGCACAGGGCAGGTTAATATTAGCACATCTGGGCAATGGGGCAAGTCTCGCTGCCATAAAAAACGGCAAAAGCATGGATACAAGTATGGGATTTACACCCTCTTCCGGATTACCCATGGGAACACGAACCGGCGATCTTGATCCCGGCGTGGCGTGGTATTTAATGCAATCCGAAAAGCTCAGTCCGCAACAATTTAATCATCTGATTAACCATGAGTCCGGTCTTTTGGGACTATCTGAGATAAGCTCCGACATGCGGGAATTGATGAAATGTCGCGATACAGATCACCGTGCTGCCGAAGCCATTGAACTTTTTTGTTATCAAACCAAAAAATGGATTGGCTCGTTTTCCGCTGCGCTGGGAGGTTTAGACACCTTGGTATTTTCAGGAGGAATTGGCGAACATGACCCGGAAATTCGCAAACGTATATGTCGTGGTCTACAATTTTTAGGCATTGATTTAGATGAACGAAGAAACGCAAAAAATGAAGCCATTATTTCCACCGACGCAAGCGCTGTCGGCGTCCGTGTCATTCCAACAAACGAGGAGTTGATGATTGCAAGATCAACCCGTCGTGTTTTAAGAAACCAGTAAAAAGTAAATGTGTATGGAAGCCAACAGTCCGGCCATTGACACCTTATCCCCCGAGTTACTTCAGAAAATGAATGCCTACTGGCGGGCGGCTAATTATTTATCGGTGGGCCAAATTTATCTGTATGATAATCCACTTCTTAAAAAACCGTTGACGTTGGACCACATAAAACCGAGGCTATTGGGGCATTGGGGAACGACGCCAGGCCTGAACTTTATCTACGTGCACCTGAACCGCATCATAAAACAACACGATTTGAATATAATTTATGTTACCGGCCCGGGACACGGCGGACCCGGATTGGTCGCCAATACCTATCTCGAAGGAACCTATAGCGAGATGTATCCTGCAATTACAGAGGACGAGCAAGGCATGAAAAAGCTTTTCAAACAGTTTTCTTTTCCGGGGGGCATTCCCAGCCATGTCGCCCCGGAAACTCCCGGTTCGATTAATGAAGGCGGTGAACTGGGCTATTCGATGGTGCATGCGTACGGCGCTGTCTTCGATAATCCGGATCTGCTGGTGGCCTGTGTGATTGGCGATGGAGAGGCGGAGACCGGAGCGCTGGCGACTAGCTGGCATTCCAATAAATTTTTAAACCCTGTACACGACGGCGCGGTGCTTCCCATCCTTCATCTGAATGGATATAAAATTGCCAATCCAACTGTCCTCGCCCGGATTCCGAAGGAAGAATTGAAACAACTTTTAGAAGGATATGGATACACGCCATACTTTGTAGAGGGAGAGGTTCCGGAGGAGGTGCATCAATTGCTTGCCGCCACTCTGGATACCGTCATTGAAGAGATAAGACAAATACAACACGAAGCACGTTCTAACGGCTTTACAAAACGCGCCCGTTGGCCGATGATCGTTTTTTCAACACCGAAAGGCTGGACCGGGCCTAAAATAGTGGATGGTCTACAGGTGGAAGGAACATGGCGTGCCCACCAGGTACCGCTGGCTGAATTGGCAACAAAACCCGAACACGTGAAAATGCTGGAGCAATGGATGAAATCGTATAAACCGGAAGAGCTTTTCGATCAGCATGGAAAATTAATTTCTCAATTAGCTGAACTTGCGCCTGAGGGCACGAGACGAATGGGGGCCAATCCCAGTGCCAACGGCGGCCTCCTCCTTCACGATCTGAAGATGCCGGCCTTCAGAAAACATGCCGTTGAAGTGGTCGAGCCAGGCACCGTGACAGCTGAAGCAACGTTAATCATGGGAGCTTTTCTCAGGGACGTGATGAAAGCAAATTGGGAGGAACGAAATTTTAGAATATTCGGCCCCGATGAAACAGCTTCTAATCGCCTGACGCACTTGTTCGATATAACCGAACGCATGTCTTCTGCCGAAATCCTGAAAAGCGATGATCACATTTCTGCCGACGGTCGGGTCATGGAAGTACTCAGTGAACATTTATGTCAGGGATGGCTCGAAGGATACTTACTGACCGGCAGGCATGGTCTTTTTTCCTGTTATGAAGCGTTCATCCATATTGTTGATTCGATGTTTAATCAACACGCCAAATGGCTGAAAGTTTCGAATAAAATACCTTGGCGGCGGCCGATTGCTTCTTTGAATTACCTTTTGACATCGCACGTGTGGCGGCAGGATCACAATGGAAACAGCCATCAGGACCCGGGGTTTCTTGATCATGTCGCAAATAAAACAGCGGACATCATTCGCATTTATCTTCCGCCAGATGCCAATACATTACTCTCGGTCGCCGACCATTGTCTGCGCAGCCGGAATTACATAAATGTTATTGTGGCGGGGAAGCAGCCCGAAATGCAATGGCTGGATATGGATACCGCCATTAAGCATTGCACTTCCGGCCTAGGTATTTGGGAATGGGCAAGTAACGATGAAGGTGGCGAACCGGATGTTGTGATGGCGTGTGCAGGCGATGTTCCGACGCTGGAAACTATGGCAGCCGTTCAGATTATCAGGGAACATTTCCCCGAACTAAAAGTACGAGTTATCAACGTTGTAGACTTGATGACGCTACAACCTCAAAGTGAGCATCCTCACGGGCTGAATGACAAGGACTTTGATATGCTCTTCACAACAAACAAACCCATTATCTTCGCATTTCACGGCTATCCTTTGCTGATTCACCGGCTGACCTATCGCCGGACCAACCACATTAACCTACACGTGCGGGGGTATAAGGGAGAAGGCACGACGACAACGCCATTCGATATGGTGGTATTGAATGATCTTGACCGGTTTCATCTGGTCATGGATGTTATCGATCGATTACCAGGAATGGGATCACGCGGGGCTTATATCAAGCAACATCTAAAAAATAAATTGCTGGATCATAAAGCCTATATCGATATTCATGGTGAAGACATGCCCGAAATCCGCAACTGGAAATGGAGCTTGACAAGACCCTCCGGCGAGACTAAACTATAACGTGAAGTCTGCTCCCGCCAATGTGGAGGAACAATTGGCCTATTTATTAATTCATTAGATCACCATTTCCAACCAGGTTGGGCAGGAGGTATACAATAAAGTAATGACGGATTTGGAACCAAGAAAACAGACCTTTTTATTGGAATTGGGGAATTTGAGCCTCAGTGAATACCTGGTTCGGATCATCAATGGAGACGTCATCCATTACAAAAAACTGATCATAGAGTAAATCGACGGAATAAGACCAGTACATTGATGATCAGTCTAAATCAATTCATTTATTGGGAGTAGCCAAAACCCCCAAATCTCATCCTTTCATGTAACATTTTGGCATTTCAAGGGATTGAAAAGCATTGTGGCCCTGTATTTGTTGTTCTATCTAGTGCAGGTAGTATATCTCAAAACATAAAAACACAAGTATGAGCAATTTTGATGCAGACAATTCCTCGGGCTCAAATCATGAGGGACCCCACCCCAACAGCCCGCTGAAATTTTTAACCGCCACCTCCATTATCGGGGATAAGGTATTTAACCCTAAGGGAGACCATCTGGGTACGATCAATGATATCATGATCGATTTAACCGGTGGAAAAATAGAATATATCGTTATTGAATTAGGCGGATTTCTGGGCATGGGAGAAAAATATTTTGCCCTGCCGTATTCCCTTCTCAAAGTGGACGTCAAGAATGAGGCGTTTATTTTAGACCAATCCCTGGAAACTCTTAAAAAAGCACCCGGGTTTGATAAAGAGCACTGGCCTGAAACCAACACTCACTTTTTCGACCGTTCGAATGTTTATTGGGGTGGATTTATGGGGGCCAATACTGGCGCGGTTCCCTATTAAACCTCAAATATCATCCCTGACCTTTCGATCGCTCAGTCCGGTTGAAACAAGAGAGGAAATTGAATAAATTTCCTTTCTTGTTTAATGTAGAGTTTTATCCCCAACTCAATTCATTTTGTAAATAATCTCCCAATCTCCAACTCAAAATCCTTAAAGTTGGTAATAAATCAATTCCGCCTATTCTGGCACAATAATTACTGATTTCAACCTGGTTTACAGGTGGGTTCTATAAAAATGCAGCCGTCGTGCTGCATTTTTCTTACTCCACCAAAAGATCATGTCAAGAATTAATTATTACTTCGATACAGAGTCATCCCAATATAAACGGGTAAAAACGCGCACGTCAGATTTCATTATCAACGCGTTGGGGATAACCATTCTATCAACGGGGATTGCTATTGTTCTGGTGATCATTTACACGTTCAACGTTGAATCACCCCGAGAATCTAAACTGCGCCATAAGGTCAAAGAAATGGAATTCTATTATACAGAGTTGAACAAAAAAGTAGAATCTCTCAAAAACGAGTTTACATCTATTGAAAAGCGTGACGATAATATTTACCGGGTTGTATTGGGGGCAGGACCCCTTGATCCGGCGATCCGTCAAGGAGGCGTAGAGGGGTATGACCCTTACCGGGATCTTCGTGAAGTCAATTCATCGAATGCCGAATTTATAGCGGGGTTGCATGAAAAAGTAGATAAGCTGCGGAGGAAATTATACATCGAATCCCTATCGCAAGATGACGTCGTGAGACTGACTTTAAACAAGGAAAATCTCTATGCTGCAATCCCCGCCATTCAACCCGTGTCCAACAAACAACTCATCGCCATTGCTTCCGGTTTCGGGCTGCGGATTCACCCGGTATACAAAGTTATCCGAATGCACACCGGTATAGACTTTGCCGCCCCGATAGGCACCACCGTGCACGCTACGGCTGACGGACGGGTAACGGCGGTCGACGTTAAATTCGACGGCTACGGAAAAATGTTGACCATCGATCACGGGTTTGGTTATATAACCCGTTATGCTCACTTGCAGGATTTTCTGGTGAAGGTCGGGCAAAAAGTGAAACGCGGAGAGCCTATAGGTTATGTCGGAAACACAGGCCTTTCTACCGCCTCTCACCTGCATTATGAAGTATTAATCAATGGAGAGCAGATTGACCCCGTTCATTACTTCTTTAATGACCTGAATCCCGTGGAGTACGAAAAGGTCGTTGAACTGGCGTCCGTCAAAAACCAGTCACTCGGAAATTAACCTCAGTCTTAATTTATGCACGGCAGAATGTTCGGTTTATTAATAAAGGGTGGAACACTGGTTATCTCCGGTTTCACTTTTTTGGTTAGGGGATTTAAAACCAAAAGATTAAAATTCCTTAAAAGCAATCCGGAGCGATAACTTGAAAACTTGACGTGATCACGAATTATCCATTGGTTTTTGCCGTTACCTGAATTTTAGATACATTCTTCTCCGGCGGCGAAGCTCTACGACAGCGTTCCGGCGAAACAGGCTTTCCAAAATTTCCAAATATCATGCAAATCGCGTTCAAAACGCTTTCTTGGATCACCATTTTTTGCCTTGCAACTATTTCTTTGAGCGCTCAGCCGACCTATCCCGCCTTGACCAACAACATCACATTTACCGAATTGGTTAGTCATGCAATCGTTCGGGAAATGGAGTGGATTAATCCCAATGGAGTTACCGAAAAGATAAAAATCACTGAGATGACAATCCCCGTGGATGAGAAATCAACAAGAGACTTTCTCATTGCCAACTACAACCTGGATTCAATATGGCTTACTCCACGAATGATTGTCTTTCATGCGATGGGAGATGGGACACTGCAAAACAGCCTTGAAGTTTCTTCCTTTTTAAACAATCAGATTCCGACGAGCTGGGGTACCCTTTATAAAGCAGGCCGACTTCCGAACGGGGCCCATTTCATAGTCGAAAAAAACGGAAACATTATTTGTTTGACTCCTCCGGTATCTTCCGATGGATCCCGGATTTCCTATGAACGAAACAATCACAAATGGTTTATCAAAAGGCATCAGGATGGAAATCCGGTGGCCATCGGAATTGAAAATGTTACCGATCAGGGGAATTTTACGAGTTTAACAAATGACCAAATCGAGTCGAATGCAAGGCTTGCACGATGGCTCATCTGGATGGAAAATTTTAAAATTGAGTACCTGACCAGCCATCATCAATTTAACAGCGATAAAAATTACGCGGTGTTTCTATCCACCTTCGGGATAAAACATCTTCGGGAACAATATCGAACCAAAGGGCGAAAGGACATTGGCGATCAGAATCTTCATGAAATAATCCGGAACGTCAATGGCTATGGATACTCCATTCAATCGTTTTTTGATCCCAGGTAATTTTTAATTGACCTTTACGGATCTTTTCTGTTGAGATCTTAATTTATTTGCCCCCATGAATACATCTCATAAAGCCGGCTTTGTCAGTATTGTGGGGAAACCCAACGTGGGCAAATCAAGCCTCATGAACAAACTAGTTGGCGAAAATATTTCCATCGTCACCTCAAAAGCTCAAACCACGCGACACCGGATCATGGGCATTTTGAATGGAGAGGATTTCCAGATTGTATATTCAGACACACCAGGAATCATGGAACCCCGGTACGAATTGCAGCGTGCCATGATGAATTATGTTAAGGTTTCTCTTGAGGATGCGGATGTCCTTTTAGTCGTCGTGGATTTAGATCAAAAGTATGACGAAACACTATTTCTCCGGTTCAAGCAGATCAAGACTCCGCTTCTTCTTCTGATCAATAAAATTGACCTGGCACAGGGGTCGCAGGTCAACGACAAAATTGAATACTGGCAAAAGCACCTTGCGCCAAAAGAGATAATTCCTGTTTCTGCTGCTACCGGAGAAAATCTGGATCGCATTTTACCGGCCATTAAAAATAACTTGCCGGAGCATCCGGGCTACTACCCCAAAGACCTCCTGACGGACCGTTCTGAACGTTTTTTTGCATCGGAAATCATCCGGGAAAAAATATTTTTGAATTACAAGCAGGAAATTCCATACAGCGCGGAAGTAGGGATTGAAACGTTTAAAGAGGAGGAAAAAATTATCCGGATCAAGGCCATTATTTATGTTGAGCGCGAATCCCAAAAAGGAATCCTAATCGGAAAAGCTGGAAGCTCATTAAAAAAAGTAGGGACTGAAGCTCGCCAGGACCTTGAACGTTTTTTTGAAAAGAAAATATTTTTGGAAACCCATGTAAAAGTAGCCGACGATTGGCGAAAGGAGTCGGAGAAATTGAAGCGCTTCGGGTATCTTGAATAAGACGCTCGGATTTCCCGTAGCAAGTCAGTACCCTGCGGCGAATGACTACCTTTGGGAAAATTAGATATGGGGAACATCGTAGCCATTGTCGGCAGACCCAATGTGGGGAAATCAACATTCTTCAACCGCTTGGTGGAACGGCGTCAGGCGATTATGGACAATATGCCAGGAGTTACCCGTGACCGTCATTATGGCTATGCTGAATGGACAGGCAAGTTCTTTACGGTGATTGACACGGGCGGATATGTGATGGGTTCGGAGGACAAATTTGAGTCGGCCATTCGCAAACAAGTGGCGATGGCTATCGAAGAGTGTACAGCCGTTATTTTCATGGTGGATTGTCGCGATGGACTGACGGGATACGATAAGGAATTTGCAAACATTATCAGGAGGTCAAAAAAACCTGTATTTATTGCCGCGAACAAGGCTGATACTCCCGAAAAATCACAATTAGCCAGTGAATTTTATGAGTTGGGCATGGGCGAAGTTTATCCCATTTCAGCTGAAAATGGAGGCGGCACGGGAGAAATTCTGGATGATTTGATTAGAAGTTTCCCTACGGAAGGAATTGAAGATCCGGATGCGGGAATCCCCAGGATCGCAATTCTCGGAAGGCCCAACGTGGGCAAATCATCTTTTTTGAATGCGCTCTTGGGGAAAGAAAGAAGCATTGTGACGGATGAAGCCGGCACCACCCGCGATGCCATTCATTCCCGTTACAAAATGTTTGGCAACGACTTTATTCTGATTGACACGGCCGGAATACGTAAAAAAAGTAAGGTTCATCAGGATGTGGAGTTTTACTCGGTTCTCCGGTCGCTGCGGGCGCTGGAAGAAAGTGATGTCTGCATTGTTCTGATTGATGCTCAACGTGGACTGGAATCGCAGGACACGAGTATTATTAGTTTGGCTGCTCGACAGGGCAAAGGGATTGTTGTCATGGTCAACAAATGGGATTTGATTGAAAAAGATAGCAAAACATCCGAAAAGGTCAAAAAAGAAATGTTGGAGAGTTTGGCGCCTATTGATTACGTTCCTTTTTTATTCGCCTCCGTCCTTAACAAACAGCGCATTTTCCAGGTCATTGAAAAAGCTGTGAAAGTATACAGCAACAAGATCCAAAAAGTGTCTACTTCCGCCCTGAACGATGCCCTCCTACCGGAAATCGTTCACTATCCCCCGCCAGCCATCAAAGGTAAACACATCCAGATTAAGTATATAACTCAGGTGTCGTCCAAAACGCCGTCATTTGCCTTCTTTTGCAATCTGCCCCAATACGTCCAGGTTTCCTATCAACGTTTTCTGGAAAACAAAATCCGGCAGAAATTTGACTTTGAGGGAGCGCCCCTTCGATTGTATTTCCGGAAAAAATGATAATGACCTGCGTCTCGTAAAGGCACCTAATGACCGGTAGGATAGGTCAATTTGGAACTAAAATTTTAGCAAATAATAAAAATTTCTTACCTCTTACCTTAAAATCGACCTTTACTGTTATATTTGCAGCAAATTATTAAAACCTGTAAACTATGAAAAAATTATTCGCATTGTTAATGGTATGCGGCTTTGCATTAGCTTTTGTAGCTTGCGGCGGTGGCGAGAAAGCCAAAGAAGCTGCCGCTAAAGCAAAAGCAGACTCTACTGCAAAAGCAGATTCTGTTGCTAAAGTTGAAGCTGAAGCTACTGCTGCTGCTGCCAAAGCCAAAATGAAGGCAGACTCCACTGCAAAAGCAGACTCTGTTGCTAAGGCTGCTAAAGCTCCCGAAAAGAAGAAAAAGAAGTAATTTCTGAAGGGACTTACTTGGAAGGCTTTAGAATTCTAAAGCCTTTTTTGTTTTCATGAATGCGGAAACAATACGGTCGATTTTAAGTCGCCATACTCCACTCCAATCTGTTGATTATTGCGTAGAGCTGTGGGTTCGATATCACTTCGATTTTATTCTTCGTAAAAGTCGGATCACCAAGATCGGCGACTTTGCTGTTCATCCGGGAAAACCTGCGCAGATCACGGTCAACCACGATTTGCATCCCTATCTTTTTTTGATGACTTACGTTCACGAGGTCGCTCACCTCGATGTGCACCTTTCTGCAGGTCACCGGGCAGAAGCCCATGGGGCCGAATGGAAAACAGCATTCAAAAGACTTTTTCTTCCTGTCATGAATGAAGAGAATTTCCCGACCGACCTTCTGGAAGCGCTCCGAAGGCATATGGCCAACCCCAAAGCCACGATATTTTCAGATGCCGGCCTGATGCTCGCTTTTCGAAAATATGATCCGCACACCGCAGCGATGACATTCCTCTCCGAACTTCCGGCCGGCAGCATTTTTCAATTACGAAAAAGATGGTTTAAAAAAGGAGAAACCAAAAGAACACGCATACTTTGTCAGGAAGTTAAAACCAAAAAAAAATATTGGGTTCCCATGGATGCAGCCGTAAAAAATGTTCAATTAAGCCTTCTCTGAATCAAACTACTGACACGATTATAAAAATGCAGCGGTGTGAAGGTTCGCCATGGCTCAATTTGCAATGTGCCCCCCATGTGGATATAGCGATCGACTCCGAATTTTCTCATTTCCTCCTGAATAAATTCCGGGAAACTAATGGCAGCGATCCAGCCCGCCGGTGATGAGTCCTCCACTTCATCGAACCATTCTTCGTAGTACGAATCATCCGAACCGTGGAAATTAAGAACGTTCTCTCCGATGAGTATGAATTTGGTAATTCCCTCATTAAACAGTACTTCAATAAAATTCCGTTTTAGCAACATAATGTCATTGTTGATGGCATCATTCCACTCTCCAAGAAACTCAACAATCGCGTAACCCTTATCATAATCCGCGTAAAGAGTTTTGAGGTATAACGTTTCTGATCCAAACGAATCCCATCCCGGATCAATGAAAAATCCATAAACCGTATCTTGATAGAGATCATAGTTATATTCCTTTCCGAAGAAGGGAGAACGGGTGTCCCGGGTAGAATCGTAGTACTTCAACCAGTTGTAAAAGGGTTCGATATCGTGCATTACTTTCGACGATCAATTACTTTTCTCACGCTTCCATGTTTCTTCAACAACGTCGCGGCGGCTTGTTGAGGAAGACCAAGTTCTTCCATGATTATCCGAACTCCGCGACGGATCAATTTATTGTTCGTCAGCTTCATATCCACCATCTCGTTTCCTTTCACATGACCCAATTGGATCATAACCGAAGTGGAAATCATATTCAATACAAGTTTCTGGGCGGTTCCCGCTTTTAAGCGGGTACTGCCGGTAACAAACTCCGGGCCCACGACAACTTGAATGGGATAATCAACCCGTTGGGAGAGTTCACTGCCGGTATTACAGGTTATACATCCTGTGACGATTCCTTTGGCCCGTGCGTCCGTAACACCACCCACTACATAGGGTGTTTGGCCCGAGGCTGCAATCCCGATAAGCACATCGTTTTTGGTTATTTTATATCCTTTCAGATCCCTCCACGCCTGATGAGGGTTATCTTCTGCGTGCTCGACGGCCCGACGGATGGCTTTGTCACCCCCGGCGATCAAGCCGATCACTTTCCCGTACGGCACACCGAAAGTAGGTGGGATTTCTGATGCATCGACGATCCCCAATCGTCCGCTGGTGCCTGCACCCAGGTAAAACAACCTTCCTCCATTTTTCATTTTATCAACAATCACTTTTATCAGGACTTCCATCCTTGGAATAACCTTCTTGATGGCTAGCGGAACGGTTTGATCCTCCCGATTGATCAGCCGCAAGACGGTGCGAACGCTCATCTTTTCCAGACGATCATAGTGGGAGGAGGATTCAGTCATATTCACAGCGCGATTTGTAAATTAGAAATGAGTATTGAGTTCCCGAAAAGTCTAATTCAAATCCTTTTGGTGGAATAAAGCTAATCCCGATATCGGTGCCTCCAGAATATTTTTTACCGCTATTCCTTTGTCGTTGGCCACCTGCCGCAAAACATCACTAAAGTAAAAAGCGATAGATCCTGTAAAATGTACTCTCAACGATTTGTAGTTTTCATATTTCATGACTGTCTTTTCATAAAAATCAGCAAAACTATTGTACACCAAATGATAGCAATAGGGCTCTTTCAGGTGTTGAAAAACGAATTTGGAAAAGCTAGCCAAAAAGACGCCGGGTTTTTCCTGCTGATACACTTTTTCCAATACCTCCTCACGGCTCCAGGGAAACCTCTGATGAAACTGCCTAGCGAGTTTCTCCGGCATCATTTTTCTAAAATAGTCAAACACCAACTGTTTCCCCATGTGCGTTCCCGAACCTTCATCGGCTAAAATCCATCCCAGGTTGGCCACGTTGTCAGTAATTTCTATACCATCGTAGAGGCATGAATTTGAGCCTGTTCCCAAAATACAGGCTACGCCGGGTTCATTTCCGCAAAGGGCGCGTGCCGCAGCCAGCAAGTCCCATCCTACTTCAATGTATGCGCTCCGAAAATAAGAATGGAAAACATCTTGAATGGTCTTTTGATTCTTCTCAGACGAGACCCCCGTTCCATAGAAGAAAATCTTGGTCACTTCTTCGCTCACGCGGGGCATCAAAACGTCTTCAATACTTTTTTTTAGATCTCCAAGGGGCTGATAATACGGATTGAAGCCAGCGCCATTGGCCTGTGTGATAGTACCGTTTCGGGATATCATTCTCCAATCGATTTTGGACCCTCCGCTGTCGGCAATTAAAATCATTCGTTTCTTAATTTTCCAATTACTTTGAATTTTTCGAAAACCCTTTCCGTGTGCGGCGCATCGTTGAGTTCACCCGTCAGGTCTTGTCCCGCCCAATGTTCATAATGCCAGCCATTTCTCCACAAGCGTGATGCGGTCACTTCGTAAATCATCCCCTGAAAAGCAATCCACACTTCGGGTTTGTCCTGCCCGTTGCGAAGGGCCAGTTGGGCTCGGGTGTACTCGGCTGGCTGCATCAATGCAAGAGGCTAAGACGGTGACGGTCCTTCCATTTAATTCGAGGAAAGGCAACGTGACATGTGTCACTCCGGCGGCGGATCATTTTCACTTTTCCCGAAAGATTCAATCTGCACATTTCGTGTGTTCGTACTTTTAGAATTTGCATAGGTTCGGCCAACCGTTAACTTACAGGTTCAAATATAAACCCTAAACCCATGAAAAGAATTGCGCTTTTTGCAATCGTTGTCATAAACCTCGCGCTTTGCGGATGCCAGGGAAAAAGGCCGGTCGACCGAATGAATGACGCTGAATTAAAAGAATATGCCAATAAACTTGCTCATCAATTCATTATCACCGATGGGCATATTGACCTGCCAACAGCCCTCATCGAAATGAAATTCAAGTCAGGTAAAGACAATGACTCGTTGATCCATGTAAAAAAGGGTGATTTTGATTTTGAACGGGCAAAAAAAGGTGGACTGGATGCTCCGTTCATGTCAATTTATATCCCCTCTTCTTACCAGAGCCGTGCCGACAAAGGCAAAGGATTTGCCGATACATTAATTACCATGGTGCAAACCATCGCGAAACAAATGCCGGAAAAATTCTCATTGGCCAAAACCCCTAAAGATGTAAGGACCAACTTCAGCGCCGGAAAAATCTCGTTGCCCATGGGAATGGAAAACGGAGCGCCCATTGGCAGCGACTTGAAAAACGTTCGTTACTTCTTCGACCGGGGCATACGCTACATAACGCTTACCCATGGCAAGGATAACCAGATTTGCGATTCCTCCTACGACTCGACGGCTACCTGGAAAGGGCTCAGCCCTTTTGGAAGACAGGTTGTTGCGGAAATGAATAAAGTCGGTATCATGGTGGATATTTCGCACGTTACCGACAGCACATTCTATCAAGTGATACGGATGACGAAAGTTCCCGTTATTGCGTCCCACTCCTCCTGCCGTTATTTTACCCCTGGATTTTTAAGGAATATGAGTGATGACATGATAAAAAAACTGGGCGCCAATGGCGGCGTAATTCAGATCAGCTTCGGATCCACATTTCTTGATTCTACTGTCCGGGCAAAAAATGAAAAAAACCTTAAGAAACTCACGGCTTTGCTCAAGGAGAAAAAACTCAAACTAACGGATTCTCTGGCCAAGCCTGTTATCGCACAATTTCTAAAGAGCAATCCTTCCAGCTATGCTTCCATAGAGAACGTCGTTGCGCATATTGATCACGTCGTCAAATTGATTGGAGTTGATCATGTCGGTTTTGGTTCTGATTTCGACGGAGTCGGCGATTCCCTTCCTCCGGGCTTAAAGGATGTTTCCATGTACCCGAATATTCTCTACGGCCTGCTTAGGCTGGGATACACGGAGAACGATATTGAAAAAATCTGTGGAGGTAATCTACTGCGTGTATGGCAACAAATACTCGATGCCGCAAAAGATAAAAGCTAATTTTTTTTATACTTAAAATTAAAATACCTTGAAGTATGAAGAAATGCCTCTTTATCTTTTTTGCTTTCATTGTAACACTGGCAAGCAGTCAAAATAAATATCGGCACACATTTAAGTTACCCCCCAAAGCGCGGTATGCCCATGGAAGAGTATTGGTAAAAGTAAAAAGCGATTATAAGAGTGAGGTCGCGCAAATTTCCAATGGTCGAATAAAAAATATTTCAGTCCGGTCCATTGCTCCCATCGTAAAACCCGAGCTAGCCAAACAAGGCGCGGCCTGGAGAGGACCCCTGGCCAAAAAACCCGTGGTTGATATTTCGCAATATTTCGTCATTCGATTCAGTCCGGATCAGGGGATCGAAGATTTTATCAATCAACTTTATAGTACCGGGTACTTTGAAATCATTGAACCGGAGTACGCGAACTATACTACTTTTACGCCCAACGATCCCGACCTGTCCAGTCAATACTACTTGACCACCATAAAGGCCTATCAAGCATGGGATATCACTATGCAAGGGGACACGACCATCAACGTGGCCATTGTCGATACGGGTGGCCGGTTAACTCATCCTGATTTTCAAAATGACCTGTATCGGAACTGGAAAGAATACCCTCCCAATGGCATTGACGATGATCATAATGGATTTATCGACGATTATCAAGGATGGGATTTTGTTGGGTCGGATACGTTAAATTTAGACAACCCCAATTTTGTCGGGGATAACAACCCAACCGTTTATGAAGGCGGTGAAATTAGTCACGGGACCTGGGTCGCCGGTTGTGTTGGCGCCAGGGCCAACAATGGAATTGGGATTGCCGGCGTCGGGTATCAAACCAAGATCATGTTTACCAAACACACCGCCGATGATCAAAGCACCACTGACGGAAGTATTTATGATGGATATAGCGGCCTTCTGTACGCCGCAAATCTTGGAATAAAGATCATTAATCTTTCCTGGGGAGGATCTTATCAAAGTCAGATTATACAAGATCTGATCAATCATGTCACTCAGGATTTAGGATGTCTGGTTGTTGCCGCAGCTGGAAACGGAGGAAATACCACCCTTGTTTATCCCGGAGCCTACGATAATGTTTTGTCGGTAGCCGCCACGGATCAAACGGATACAAAAGCGTCGTTTACAACGTATGGAAACACGGTAGACTTGTCGGCACCGGGTGTAGGGATTTTTACTACCCAGTTCGAACCTGATTATGGAACCGTCGATGGAACATCGTTTTCGTCGCCCATTACGGCAGGTGCAGCGGCTCTTGTCTGGTCAAAGAACCCGTCATTCACTGGACTTCAAGTAGGGGAGCAAATTCGCGTTACGGCCGACAATCAGGCACTCTATTCCGTGAATCCGAGTTATGTCTATAAATTGGGTAAAGGCCGGCTGGACATTCAGCGCGCATTGACCCTTGAATCGCCATCTATACGGGCATCCAACCCCAGGTTCGTTACCCAAAACGGAGGTTCGGTTCTGCCCGGACAAAAGGGTTTTCTTACCCTTGATTTTACAAATTATCTGCAGGCCACTTCCAGTGGAATCCAGATTTCAATATCCACTGTTTCCACCGTTGTTGTCATTAACAAAAATTCGGTAAGTCCGGGCATTATCCCGGGCAACAATACTACCATCACCAACTCAGTAACACCCTTTGAATTAACCATCAATACAAACGCCGTACAGAATTCAACCGTGAATTTGCTGATTACCTACACGGATGGGAGTTACTCGGATTATCAGTATATTTCTTTAGTCGTTAACCCCTCATACATTGATGTTGACCAGAATCAAATTACCACCACGGTCACCGACATCGGCAGAATTGGATTTCAGGATCCCGCCGATGGGAATGAAGGGGAGGGTTTTAGTTTTGAGCAGCAATCGATGTTGTTCGAAATGGGGTTAATCATGGGTACTTCGGCCACCAATCTGTATGACAATGTGAGGGGAACAGACGGCATTTTTGTCGAGGATTTCTCCTCCACATCAAATATTACAGAAATCATCCCGGGTGTGCGCTCCGATGCCGAGATATTTGGAGGATTTTCCAATTCCGTCACCGCCTCTCAACAGGCTATTGTGATCGATTACAGAAGTCTGGTGTGGAAGAATTCTCCTTATGATAAATTCGTCATCCTCGAGTATAAAATCAAAAACCCGACAACCCAAGCCATCGACGGATTCCATTTTGGAATATTTGCCGACTGGGACATCTCCACAAATGGCGCTAACGATGCGGCGAACTGGTACCCCGCCGAAAAACTGGGATATGTCTATACTGCCCAGCCATCGGCGAAACCCTATGCAGGTATTCAACTGTTGACAGGCCCTCCAAATTATTATGCGATTGACAATGACCCTACCATCGCTGGCAACCCCTTTGGATTATACGATGGCTTTACCGATGCCGAGAAATACACAACGATCTCGACCAATCGGTTGACGGCGGGGATGACTTCTGCTACCGGTGATGATGTCAGTCACGTCGTTTCTTCCGGACCTTACAACATTGCAGCGGGTCAGACGATAACCCTTGCTTTTGCGTTGCATGCTGCCGTTAATCTCAGCGATCTGGAAGCCTCTGCCGTCTATGCAGATTCCCTTTACAATCATACCCTAAAAGCACCGGTGCCAACTGTGGACACCGTCACGATCTGCTACAATACACCTGCCACCATTACGGCATCCGGCGCCTCAAAACTTAAATGGTACACCACATTTACCGGGGGCACGTCTTTCTTTACCGGAAGCCAATACATAACAAATTCCCTCCTTTCGGATACGACCTTTTACATATCCAATGCCGATAGCTCGTTTGAAAGTGTCAGGGCGCCGGCGGCCGTCGTGGTAAAAGCCAACCCCACAATCACGACTTCCGGTTCCACCACTTTATGTCAGGGACAATCCATTACCCTTTCCGTAGCAAGTGCGGATTCCTACCTGTGGAGCAACGGAAATGCAACGCAAACTATACAGGTAGACACCACGGGCACCTATGCCGTAACTGTAAAATATAATGCCTTGTCGTGTCAATCCACGTCCGACTCTGTAAAAACAACTCTTATTCAGGCGCCGCAAGCTAAATTCTCTATTTCAGGCACGTTGGAAGTATCTTCGGTTATTTCGTTTACAGATCAAAGTACCGATGCCTCCACCTGGTATTGGCAATTTGGCGACGGAGGGAGCAGTACAGCACAAAACCCTACCTACGCCTATACAACAATGAGTGATTATACGGTAACTCTTACGGTCACCGCCTCCGACGGATGCCAGAATGCAACTTCAAGCTCAATTTCGGTGATCACCGGACTCGTGAATAATGATGAAACGGTGTCTGTTTATCCTAATCCGGTTCGTCACGAACCTCTGATCGTTGAAGTGAATGGCAAGTCCGGGGCTATGGTAAAAATAGATCTCATAAACACCCTGGGCCAATCCGTTTATGAAGGAGAGTTTCAAACGGGGACAGAAACGGTTCAGCAGGAAATTCCGTTGCAGAACCTGGCAGATGGTATCTACATCGCAAAAATCAATGTGGGCAACACTCTCATTACAAAAAAGATTGTGAAGACCCAGTAGTCATTCTCTCAAATCGACTGCACCGACATTTTTTTGCTAAGATTTAATCTCTCCAATCTGCCTATTCCTTTAAATCTGTTTCTATTTTTGTGCCCGGTTAATTAATCCTTCACCCATGCCCAGAGACAGAAGCATTCGCTCCGTACTAATCATCGGTAGTGGTCCCATCATTATTGGCCAGGCGTGCGAATTTGATTATGCCGGCTCTCAGGCGTCCCGTTCTCTGCGCGAGGAAGGGATTGAAGTGATCCTCATCAACTCCAATCCCGCTACCATTATGACCGACAAGGTGACGGCCGACCACGTTTATCTGAAACCCCTGGAGAAGAAATACATCCGCGAAATCCTTGAGAAGCACCATGTTGATGCCGTCCTGCCCACGATGGGCGGCCAGACTGCATTAAACCTTTGTATTGAATGCGACAAAGCAGGCATTTGGGAGCATTATGGCGTCAGGATTATCGGAGTTGATATCAGAGCGATTGAAACGACCGAAGACCGGGAAAAATTCAGGCTTAAAATGCATGAGCTGGGGGTTAACGTATGCAAAGGGGCCACGGCGACATCATTCCTTCAAGGCAAGGAAATAGCCCAGCAGATTGGGTTTCCCCTCGTCATCCGGCCTTCGTATACCTTGGGTGGAACAGGTGGTGGTTTTGTGGAAAAACAAGACGAATTTGATACGGCGCTGAATCGTGGACTACATGCCTCCCCGATCCATGAAGTCCTGATTGAGCAAAGCATCGTGGGCTGGAAAGAATTTGAACTGGAGTTGCTACGCGATGCGGCGGGTAATGTGATCATTATTTGTTCCATTGAAAACTTTGATCCCATGGGAATTCATACCGGGGATTCCATCACCGTAGCGCCGGCTATGACCTTACCTGATACGGTATATCAGCACATGCGTGATCTCGCCATCAGAATGATGAATGGTATTGGCAAATTTGCCGGCGGATGCAATGTACAGTTCGCCGTCAATCCGGAAAACGATACCATTGTCGGAATAGAGATCAATCCGCGTGTTTCCCGTTCTTCAGCTCTGGCGTCCAAGGCAACGGGATATCCGATCGCCAAAATTGCCGCTAAACTCTCCATTGGATACCATCTCGACGAACTAAAGAACGCCATAACGGGAACTACGACTGCGTATTTCGAACCGGCCCTCGATTATGTCATCGTAAAAATTCCTCGTTGGAACTTCGATAAGTTTCACGGAGCCGACCGTCGTCTCGGATTACAAATGAAATCCGTCGGGGAAGTGATGGGTATCGGAAGGAATTTTCAGGAAGCCCTTCAGAAAGCGTGTCAGTCCCTGGAAATCCGAAGAAACGGATTGGGGGCAGACGGAAAAGAGCTAACCAAACAGAATGAACTACTGTATAGTCTGGAGCATCCGACATGGAACCGTCTATTTCACATTTACGATGCGATGAAGCTGGGGATTTCAATGAAAACAATCCAGAAGCTAACCAAAATTGACAAGTGGTTCCTGGGACAGATTGAAGAGTTGATTGACATTGAAAAGGAAATTGAAAAATTCGAAATCGAAACTATTTCCCCGGAGATCATGCGACGGGCAAAAGAGAAAGGATATGCCGACCGTCAAATTGCCCACCTGATGGGGTGTCTTGAAAGTGAAGTGCATAAAAAGCGGCGGGAAATGAATATCCATCGCGTATATAAACTGGTGGATACCTGCGCCGCCGAATTCGAAGCCAAGACCCCCTATTACTACTCCACTTTCGATTCCGAAAATGAGTCCGTGGTTTCCGATAAAAAGAAAGTGATCGTCCTGGGTTCAGGTCCCAACCGAATTGGACAGGGGATTGAGTTTGATTATTCCTGTGTACACGGTGTCTTGGCGGCCAAAGAATGCGGATATGAGGCTATCATGATTAATTGTAATCCAGAAACAGTCTCTACGGATTTTGATATTGCCGATAAACTTTATTTCGAGCCGGTGTTTTGGGAACATATTTGGGATATTATCCAACACGAAAAACCGGAGGGTGTCATCGTGCAGTTGGGTGGACAAACTGCCTTGAAGCTGGCCGAGAAACTGCACAAGTACGGAATCAGGATCATGGGCACTTCGTTTGAGGCCCTGGATCTTGCCGAAGATCGCGGTAGTTTCTCCACGCTGTTAAAGGATTTGAGTATTCCCTATCCTGATTTTGGAGTAGCCACCAATGCCGATGAAGCGATTGAAGTATCCAAGACCATCGGCTTTCCTTTGCTGGTTCGGCCTTCCTACGTCCTGGGCGGTCAAAGTATGAAGATCGTTATCAATGAGCAGGAACTTGAATCGCACATTCTGGATATCTGGAAACACCTTCCTGAAAACAAAGTCCTCCTGGACCACTTTCTTGACGGCGCCATCGAAGCAGAAGCCGATGCTATCTGCGACGGTGAGGATGTTTACATCATCGGGATTATGCAACATATTGAACCTGCCGGAATTCATTCAGGCGATTCATATGCAGTGCTACCGCCCTACAATTTGGGTGACTTTGTGATCAAGCAAATTGATAGCTATACCCGCCGAATCGCATTGGCGTTGAGAACGGTAGGACTGATCAACATTCAATTTGCTATCAAGAACGACAAAGTGTACATCATTGAGGCCAATCCAAGAGCTTCGCGAACGGTTCCATTCATTTGCAAAGCGTACGATGAGCCGTATGTAAACTTTGCCACCAAAGTCATGCTGAGCGAAAAGAAAGTTAAGGATTTCAAGTTTAATCCCGTCAAGAAAGGCTATGCCATCAAAGTACCGGTATTCTCCTTCAGCAAATTTCCGGACGTAAACAAAGAACTCGGACCTGAGATGAAATCCACCGGTGAGTCCATTTTCTTTATTGATGATTTAATGGACGATTATTTCCTGAATATTTATTCAGAACGGAACTTCTATTTGAGTAGGTAGGCTTTTGTTACGCGTTATACAATAGGACGATACAAGGGAATATATTGCATAAGGCCATTATTTTCCGAGGAGTATCAATGCAAGGAAATTGCGACTGATGTGCAATTTCTTTTCATGGTCGTCTTGATTCTTGATCCCGGGAAATAATCCCATGCCTACTAAGAACGGTAGATCTTTTGCGTGCTAAGTCCTATCAAATCTTCTTGGCCACTTCATCCCAATTTACCACGTTCCACCAGTTCGTTACGTATTCGGCTCGTTTGTTTTGGTACTTCAGGTAATAGGCATGTTCCCATACGTCCAGACCTAAAAGGGGATGACCTTTCAATTCAGAAACATCCATAAGCGGATTATCCTGATTAGGTGTCGATCCGATCTTGAGCTTACCGTCTTCTTTTACAAGCCATGCCCATCCGGAACCAAAACGCCCCATGGCCGCCTTTTCAAATTGCTTCTTGAATTCGTCCAGTGAACCAAATGCCCCTGTGATGGCATCAAGCACTTTTCCAGCCGGTGCTATGGCACCCGGCTTCATAGCCTCCCAGAAGAATTTGTGATTCCAACTTCCCCCCCCGTTATTCCTGGCTTTCGCCGACAATTTCGAGGCATTGGCAAGAAATTCCTCTTCCGTAGCATAACCTATATTTTCTGCCGTGATCGCATCATTCACATTTTTAACATACGTCGCATAATGCTTATTGTAATGAACGTCCATCGTCATCGAATCAATGTTGGGCTCCAATGCATTGTAGGCATAAGGAAGTTTTACCTGAGTAAATTGTAAAGCAGAGAATGAATTTTTAACCGAGGCCTGAGCGGAAGCCATTTTACTGCCCAGCACAAATGAAGACCCCACAACGGTTGCTGCTGTGGCTTTCATACTCTTTTCCATAAATGATCTGCGGCTAATGTTTTTCATAATTTTTATTTTTTGGTTTTTTAATGCCCTATAAAAAACCTATGCCAAGACCAAACAGTTGTTTTTCTTTGGCTGGTTTTGGATACCGGAAAGGTGCTTGTGAAGGCAAAGTAAATTTACTTAAAAATAATTAGCTTGCGTTTACCTTCCGGAGATTTACGTAAACGGTTGGCCAGGGCTAAATGACCGGCGAAAATGAGTGAAGTATACGATCCTATTCCATCGCTCGACCTTGCCGATTTTACGGCCGGTGATCCTTTCAGGAAAAAGAAGTTCGTGGCTGATCTGGGAAGCGCTTATCACCATATCGGCTTTGCCGCGATCCGCAACCACTACCTTAGCGATGATCTTTCTTCCCGTCTTTATGACATCATTAAGAAATTTTTTGCACTTCCGGATGCGATAAAAGTAAAGTATGAAATACCGGGGTTGGCCGGACAACGCGGCTACATCGGCAAAGGAAAAGAGCATGCCAAAGGCAGTAATACAGGCGACCTCAAGGAATTTTATCACATCGGTCAGGAAGTATCCGACGATGATCCCATAAAGAAAGAATATCCCGGCAATGTTTGGCCGGCTGAGTTGCCGGAGTTTAGAGAGATTTCCCTGGACGTATATCGCAAACTGGAAAAAACGGGAGTCCAAATGTTGCGGGCTATCGCACTCTATCTGGGGCTCGCGGAGGATTATTTTGATCTCAAAGTAAGGCATGGCAACAGTATTCTCCGCCCGATCCATTATTTTCCCATTGAAAATCCTGAGCAGGTTCCGGCGGAAGCTGTTCGGGCGGCTGAGCATGGCGATATCAACCTCATTACCTTGCTGATGGGGGCGAGTTCCGATGGCTTGCAGGTGTTGCGCAATGATGGCCGATGGATCGCCATTACGGCATTACCAGAACAACTTGTAGTAAATGTTGGAGACATGCTTGAACGCCTTACCAATAGAAAACTAAAATCCACGATCCATCGTGTTATCAATCCTCCACGTCAGTTAATGAACGCACCCCGCTACTCCATACCGTTCTTTATGCACCCGCGCTCGGATACCAGCCTCGCGGCATTGCCCTGTTGCGTCAACGACCAGCATCCCAAACTTTGGGACGACATTACGGCGGGTACGTTCCTCCATCAACGCCTGAAGGAGATCGGGTTAAAAAAATAATCGGTTTTGGTAAAGCCCAACCAAAATTCCTCCTTTCTCAGAGACGTAGCACTCCTCTCCATCACGGCATTTGGCGGACCACAGGCGCATCTTGCGCATTTCCAGAATTTATTGGTTAAAAAACGAGACTACCTTTCCGAAGATGAACTGATCGAGACCTATGCGCTTTGTCAGGTGCTTCCGGGACCTACATCAACCCAAACATTGACGGCCATTGGGTATCGATTGGGGGGTCCTAATCTCGCCTATATCACATTGGTTATCTGGATGCTGCCTTCCGTAATTATTATGACCACGGCAGCCATATTACTTGCCCACGTTGAAGCCAGGCAATTGTCGGTTGGGTTTACCCGTTTCATCCAACCCATGGCGGTTGGATTTGTAAGTTATGCAGCGTATAGCATCAGCATAAAAACAGTCAACACGCAAAGAGGTATTGCCCTGATGATTATGGCCGGCGTCGCCTCTTATTTCATCAAAACACCTTTTGTTTTTCCTATAACGCTGTTAGTTTCGGGTGCAATTACCTCCCTGAACTACAAAGCTCATCCCAAAGAAGAAAAAAAGAAATTCGATATCCCCTGGTCTAACTTTTTTCTGTGGGCCGGCGTGCTGATTTTTGCAGCGGTTTTAGGCGGGTTGACCAAAGCTTTGCCTATCCGGCTATTTGAAAATTTCTATCGCAATGGAAGCTTGATTTTTGGAGGGGGTCAGGTATTGACACCTCTTCTTTACACGGAATTCGTTCAATATGCGCCAAAGCATTATTTAAGTCCGACCGAATTTTTGTCCGGATACGCGCTCGTCCAGGCTCTGCCGGGGCCCGTATTCTCGTTCAGCTCCTACATTGGTGCCCTCGCCATGCGGGGAAACGGATTCGGCGGTGAAGTCCTGGGAGCGATCATGTCGGCGGCGGGAATTTTCCTGCCGGGTACATTTCTCATCTTCTTTATGATCCGCATTTGGGAAAGTCTAAAAAAATTCAGGATGATCAGAGCTTCGCTTGAGGGGATCAACGCGGCCAATGCCGGACTGGTAGCCGCAGCGGCCATTACGCTCTTTCAGCCTCTGCAAAATACGATCACCAATTTCGGGTTTACGATCGGCACGTTTTGCCTGTTGGCATTTACAAAAATGCCTTCCTGGCTTATTATCGTATTGGGTCTATTGCTTGGATTTATACTACACCAAAAAAATTGAATTCAGAGTCTCCTACTTACGACCTCCGTAAAACAAGGTAAAATAGAGCGTGGGAAAGACTGCATAGTTTGTCGTGGTGGGCATCATAATGATCTTATGAAAGTAGGCATCCACTAAAAATCCTACTTCAAACCCGGAGACCTGGCTTTTGCTTGTTCCGAGTTCAAAATTAAGACCGACTTTAGCATTGCCCCCCAATTGGATTTTCGAATCGCCTATTCCCTCGAAAAGATTCCCTGTTCCCAAAATATTTCCATAGCTATCAAGCGGGTTGTTGGGGTTGTACTGTTCATTGACTGTATTGAACGAGTTGCCCGTCGGATCGGCGGGTCGTTGAATGTAGTAAGGTGCGACAATACCAATGGAAGGCCCAAGCGCCGTGACCAGCTTAATTTCAACGCCTTGCTGAGGGGCTTTCTTAAATAATATCAGGTCGCGGCCATATTGAAGGCGAAGCGCATAAAGGTAATTGCTCTTCCCATAAATAAATGGATTGCCCGTCACTGCATAGCTTCTTACTTCTTGCGGGTTTTTAACATTCATGAGTTCCACTCCGAATGTCTCCAGCAATTTTTCGGTGAGCTTGCGCGCTTTTTTGAAAGTAAGGCCGCCAATCAGTCCGCCCGACGTGTTTTTGTTAATTCCAAAAGAAATTTCAGAATTATAATCGTAGCTATCTTTGGTTTGGGCCTGACCCAGGAAGAACATCCCGGACATAAAAAAAACCAAACTTATTTTTCCCCCGACACCCATTTTGGTCAATTCTAACGATAAATTTAGGCTTTAATTCAGCTAACGCAAATTCAAAATATAAGGTTTATTCTATGCCAACGATAACTGCCAATTATGCCGGCTCGCTTCGCACCGAGGCCATTCACGTCGACTCCGGAAACGAAATTATAACGGATGCTCCACTCGACAACAACGGACGGGGTGAAGCTTTCAGCCCAACCGATTTGGTATGCGCCGCGCTGAGCAGTTGCATGATGACCATAATGGGAATTTTAGCGGAACGCGAAGGAATTGAGTTAAAAGGCCTGTCGTCATCGGTTGTCAAAATCATGGACAGCAACCCGCGCAAGATCAAAGAAATTCAAATTACATTTACTCATGCCGATCTTCACGGCACTGACATTCAAAAGGAAAAATTAAAGCGGGCGGCTGTAACTTGTCCGGTAGCATTAAGTTTGTCGGATTCGGTAAAACAAACCATTCGGTTCAATTTTTAATCATACAATGCCTTCCACAGGTCTTTCTCTTTCTTGTCATACCGGGGCCTGTGTTCTTTCTCTTTTACTACCTGCGGCTGTGTGTCGTTTTTTCTGAACAGTTTAGCCCAAAGCAATTTGAGATTTATCAGAAGAGTTCTGTCTTCTTTTACATTGTCGCGGCTGCCGTGGGCGAATTGCGCATCGGGGTGAAAACGTCGGTCGGTAAATTTACTCATCTTCAAATTACCCTGATAATCATTGATGCGCGCATACGCTTTCCCCGGTGCTATTACTTCCAGAGAATTTCTGTTACTGCTTGGGTTATGTTTATAACTCCAGTACATTTTCATGACATGCGAGTATTCACTTGCTTTTACAGATCCGCTTTTCGGCCCAATACCCGGCAGCGCATGATCATTAGCCCTGGGATTCTTTTTGTACACTCCCTGTTTTTCTTTTACAAAAAGACCTCCAGCCAAATAGACACTTGAGTTAGGTTTTTTCTTTTTTAAGGATTCCCTAAAAGCGTTCGGGTTCTGAACGTAGTTTTTTCTAAATCCTGATAGCTGAATTTTACCTGAATAGTTGTTGGCCCGGGCGTTAGAAGCGGGGAGTCGGACATCGATTGGGTTTCCATTGTTATTCCAAATTGTTCCGCTGATACTGCCACCTCCTTTTTCAGGTCTCTTTGCCCTCATGTTCCCTGAAAATCGGCTTGCCGTTGCCGTTGCTGAACCCGGAGCTCTCACTTCAATCGGCTGCCCATGGTTATTAAAAATCCTTTCACTTATACTCCCTCCCCCTTTTTGAATTCTTTTTGCTTTGATGTTGCCTGAAAATCCATATCCCTGATGTCCAAATTCAGGAGTTATTTCATCCTTCAGAAAATTCCCGCGAAAGCGCGCCGCCCGATCAAAACCGGGAGCCCCTGCCCTAACCTGGATGGGTTGGTAGTTATTGTTCCAGATCCTTCCGCTGACACTCCCTCCGCCCTTAAGAGGCCTGCTCGCTTTGATATTGCCAGAGTACCTTGCTCCCTCGTGACTGAATCCTGGCAATAAATCCGCCCGACGGATGCTACCTCGGTAGTTGCCCATTCCCTGCGCTCCGATGCCCGGTATTCTGACGCCGACGGGGTTTCCATTATTGCTGAGGTATTTTCCACTGATACTTCCACCCCCTTTTAAAGGCCTCCTCGCTTTGATCTTTCCTGAGTACCCCACTCCCTCCAAATTAAATCCCGGAGAAAGATCACCTCTTCGAAAATTGCCTTGGTACTTGCCCATCCCCAGTGCTCCAATACCAGGAGCCCGAACATCGACGGGTTGTCCATTATTGCTAAGATATTTCCCGCTGATGCTCCCTCCACCCTTGAGGGGTCTTCTTAGTTTGATATTGCCGGAAAATCCTCCTCCCTGAGGAGTAATTTCCGGAGACAAATCTCTCAATCGAAAATTGCCACGAAATTTATTCATTCCGATAGCTCCAATGCCAGGGGCTCTTACATTAACTGCTCTACCATTGTTGTTAAGATATTTTCCACTGGCACTTCCTCCTCCCCGGAGCGGTCTTCTGGATCTTATGTTGCCTGAGAATCCAAGGCCTTGCTGGCCAAATCCTGGATTTAGATCTCCAGATTGAAATCTACCCCTGTATTTATCCAGTCCGGAAGCTCCCAAACCAGGGCCTCTTACATCAATAGGACGATGGTCGTTGCTCCAGGATTTGCTGACACTACCTCCACCCTTTTGAGTTTTCCTTCCCGTAATTTTTCGCAAAACCTCGGCTATGCCACTTGCTCCTATTCCTGGAGGCCGCGCAGGCAACGCGGAGCCGGCCCGTTCTCCGCGGTTTGAAACAGAACGCCGGAAATTAAATAAGTATATGCCGCGTGAATCTCCAGTCCTCGGTAGCTCTTTTCGAATGGGATGTCCGGATACATCCCCACTCCAGGCTCGCTCACCTCGCCGGGAGGCAGTACCAAAACCCCTTGCTCTGCCCGAAAAGGCACCTTCAGCTTTAGGTTTACCCCGGGCATGTTTCACCGTATCCGACGAACCGCCGCCGATCGAAGGGGAATGAAAATTCAGTTTCAGCAAGGTCCTTCCCGTAATATCTTTTGTTATCGGTTTTTCCCCTTTGGAGAATTTGCCCCAGTAAACATTTTTTTTACCCCTGATAAGGAATGGGCTTGATGCCGAAGCAGATCCTATTGCTCCGCCTTGCAAATTGCCTTTCCAGGCCCTTTGTTGATTGTTGGGGTTTCGTCGGAAAATCTCGTTACCTGAGGCGGTACGTCTGCCGGCTTTTTCGTTTGCTCTTGGCTTTTTGGATGGATTGCTGACATAAGGGCCACTTTGCGGATAAACGTTATTCCGGGCTCGCGCAGCGGAGGACGAGTGCACCCGAAAGACGGAGCCGGTAATCGACCCTTTCCAAGGTCTCTGCCGTTCATGGGGTGATGCATTATAAATACGTCCCATGGGTTGACCCGCCCGGTCTTTTAGTCTTGACCGATTTCTACTGACGTACGGATTCGGTGCTTTATAGATTGCGCGGTCCGCCGAGTTTTTGTTTTTGGTTCGTATCCTTCTTCGTCCTGAGATATCCCTCGTATACGCGCGGTCCCCTCCTTTATGTTTTGATTTGATTTTCGGCAAGCGAAGAAATGGAGTTTGATTTGCCGGTTTATCCCCCTTCGTGTTCTGGGCCTGAGCATACGAAGCAACACAAACGATGATGGCAAGCAGGAATAATGATTTCCAGGCTTGTCGGAAGGATCGGGTAGTATTTATCGGATAATTATTCAAAAAAATAACACGAAAAAGCCTAAGTTAAATAAAAAAAGGCACTGACGATGGGTCTCCCTGAAGACAAGTGGTTTCGCATCCCCATAAGAGGTATGCTAGAACGCCAACAGTTCCTCAATTTTTGCTTTAAATCTTTCCCGGGGCAGGAAGTTCTTCTCCAGGGTTGGGGCAAACGGGATGGCCGTGTCCAAACTCCCGACCCGAATTACCGGAGCGTCAAGACGCGCAAAGTGGTGCTCGCCGATCCAGGCAGCAATCTCTCCTCCAATCCCCCCTGTCAGTGTATCTTCATGCAAAATGATCACCCGGCCTGTCTTCTTTACGGTTTCTGCCACCGCTTCTTCATCCCACGGTAGCAGGGTTCTTAAATCCAGTATATCGGCATGAACATCCGGAAATAAGTGCATCGTTTCAATGGCCCAATGAACTCCCAAGCCATAGGTAATGATGGAAAGATCAGATCCTTCCGAAACTAATTTCGCTTTGCCTATTTCCACCGTGTAGTAACCATCTGGGATGATGTCTTTCACGGAACGATACAAAAATTTATGCTCAAAGTAGAGGTAGGGATTTGGGTCTTCCAGCGCTGCCAACAATAGTCCTTTGGCATCATATGGATTTGATGGATACACGATCTTTAAACCGGGAGTATGAAAAAACCAGGCTTCGTTGCTCTGACTGTGAAAAGGTCCTGCGGCGGTGCCTGCTCCCGTCGGCATTCGTACGACAACATCGACCGATTGACCCCAGCGCCAGTGCGTTTTTGCAAGATTGTTAACGATCTGGTTAAATCCTTCCGTGACAAAATCAGCAAACTGCATTTCCACCATGGCCTTCATGCCCTTGATCGAAAGACCGAGGCTCACTCCCAGAATGGCGGCTTCACATAAGGGTGTATTGCGGACACGGTCGGTGCCGAATTTTTCAACAAACCCTTCAGTGATTTTAAACACTCCCCCGTATGCCGCTATATCCTGGCCCATGAGAACTAGATCAGGAAATTTCTCCATGCTTTGCCATAAAGCATCTCGAATCGCATCAATAAAACGTTTTTCCGATTTTTTCTCCGTCGCTGGTTCACCGACAACCTGCGTAAAAGGCGCATACCGGTCATCGAGTTCGCTTTGAGTTTCAGGTTCGGGATACGTTTCCTTGAATGCCTCTTCAAGCTCTTCCTCCATTTCTTTTCTTATCTTCTTCCG